>ERZ826613.1247-NODE-1247-length-31636-cov-4.633767_pt1 | contig 31636 bp, 23 predicted proteins | sample MGYA00519925_ERZ826613 | MGnify/ENA primary metagenome ERZ826613 (study PRJEB31778, sample SAMEA3449236) | human gut metagenome | biome: human gut; feature: human-associated habitat; material: faeces | place: United Kingdom | collected 2010/2012 ... | reverse complement strand
GATATGCCGATCGAGCATATGAAAGAAGTATTAAACATCAGATACGATGATTAATACCCGGCAGGCTTGTATTGAATTTAAGAAGAAATCGAAAAAATTTGAAAAACAGGAATGTGAGGAAAAGAGATGAATAAGAAATACATACCCAGCGCCCTGATCCTTTATTTAAACTACTTTATCCATGGTGTCGGATGTTCCATCCTTGGACAGGCAGTCATCAAGGAAGCACTTGCCGCTTCCTGGGGCGTAGAAGTTATGGCAATCACTGCAATTTCAGCAGCACTCGGACTTGGACGTCTGATCGCGCTTCCGTTCGCCGGACCGCTTTCTGACAAACTCGGACGTCGTATTTCAACAGCGATCGGTAGTGGATCCTATGCAATCTACCTGATCGGACTTGCACTTGCATTTAATGCAGGAACAAATGGCGGATATCAGATCGCATATATCTGTGCAATCGTTGGTGGTATCGCAAACTCTTTCCTGGATACAGGAATTTACCCGGCTGTTTCAGAAATCATTTACAAAGCACCGGGCGTTGCAACTATGGGGATCAAATTCTTTATTTCTGTATCGCAGATGCTTTTACCGTTCGTACTTGGTGTAACTGTCTCTACAACAGCAACAGGAGCAACCTCTTACAACACACTGTTCTATGCATGTGGAATCGTTTATCTTGTACTTCTGGTACTGGTTATGATCTTCCCACTCCCGGATACAGATCAGAAAGCAGCGGGAAAGAAAGAAGGCCTGATCGACAGCTTAAAGCATACCCATTTCTCTGTAGAATCCATCGCAATGATCCTGATCGGATTCACATGTACAGGTACTTTCCAGTTATGGCTGAACTGTGCACAGAACTTTGCAAAAGAGAATGTTGGCTGGGCTGATCCGTCCATCATGCAGACATACTATTCAGCAGGAACAATGCTTGCACTCGTTGTAACTGCACTTTTAACAAGAAAGATCAAAGACGTAAGATTTATCCTGGGATACCCGGTAATCTGTCTTGTAACAATGATCGCTGTTCTGGTTGGAAAGAGCCAGACACTTATGATTGCAGGTGCATTCCTGATCGGATGGGCAGGAGCAGGCGGACTTCTTCAGATCGCAACTTCTGTATGCAACATGCTTTTCCCGAAGATCAAAGGAACCGTAACAGCACTTGTTATGATCGCATCTTCCCTGTGTAACTACACCATCCTTACAGCAGCATCCAAAATGCAGCCGTCACAGGTTATGGTTATGAATATCGTTCTTACAGCAGTTGGAGTCCTTCTTGGATTATTTGTAAACTTACGTTATACTAAGATGGTAGAACAGGCTCAGGCTGACAACTAGAAAAAGGAGAAAACAGACATGAGTAAATATGTAGAAGTTCGTGGCGTTAAGATCGGTGAAGGAGTACCGAAAATCTGTGTACCGATCGTCGGAAAGACAAAAGAAGAAATTCTTGCAGCAGCAAGATCTTTTGAGGATGTTGCGCTTGATGTTGTAGAATGGCGTGTAGACTGGTTCGAAGGTGTATTTGACTTCGCACAGGTTGAAGATGTATTAAAAGACCTTCGTTCGGCGCTTGGCGAAACTCCGATTCTTTTCACATTCCGTACTTCCAAAGAAGGCGGCGAAAAAGCAATCGAAGCTGACGCATATGCAGAGCTGAACAAGAAAGCAGCAGCAACAGGACTGGTTGACCTTGTGGATGTAGAAGCATTTACAGGGGACGAAGTTGTAAAAGATATCATCGAAGGCGCGCATGCATACGGCGTAAAAGTCGTTGCATCCAACCATGACTTCGATACGACACCGGACAAAGACGATATCGTAGGACGCCTTGTGAAAATGCAGGAACTCGGCGCAGATATCCCGAAAATTGCAGTAATGCCACAGTGCAAAAAGGATGTACTTACACTTCTTGAAGCAACACGTGAAATGGCAGAAGAACATGCAGACCGTCCGATCATTACAATGTCTATGGCAGGTACCGGACTGATCAGTCGCCTGTGCGGTGAAGTATTCGGTTCAGCACTTACTTTCGGGGCAGTAGGAAAAGCTTCTGCACCTGGACAGATGAATGCATCAGATTTAAGAGAAATCCTGACTCTGATCGATAAGAGCATCTAGTGAAGAAACATCCGGAGAAGTCCTGTGGCGGATCCGTTATGTTTAACCTGAATGAAGAGTGAAAAAGGCAGGATAAAGACCCGCAGTCATACCGGGGATTCCGGTGGATTGCGGGCCTTTATCATATTCTGGTTTTGTTAAAAAACTAACCGATTTCTGAAAGTGAAAAATTATAGAAAATTTTGCTATTTAAAGAGATAAAAGCAAATAGAAAAAATAGACAAATTCTTCGGTAATTGATATCATTTTTGTATGATTACATGAATGGAGGGCAAATGCGAATGAAGAAAACAGTAATCTGGCTGGATAACTATCTGGAAGAATTTTTTATGGTGATAAGCCTGATTCTGATGACAGTGATCATGGGGATCCAGGTGTTTTCCAGATATGTACTCGGCTCAGCGCCGTCCTGGTCGGAGGAGATTACCCGTTACCTGTTTGTATGGTCGGGATTTTTGAGCGTCAGCTATTGCACAAAAAAATGTATTTCCATTAAGATCGAACAGTTTGTGTCAATTTTCCCACGAAGAGGGAAGGCACTTTTTAAACTGGTTAACCATACCTTTGAACTGATGGTATTTCTTTATCTGATACCGTTTGCGTTTAAGTATATGATGTCAGCAGTAGAGAGCGGACAGGTAAGTCCGGCGTGCCACATCCCGATGTATTATGTGCAGGCAGCACCGCTTGCAAGTTTTATCCTGGTAGCGATCCGTATTATCCAGCGATGGTTTGCAGAATTAAAAGTAGTAAGGGAAAAAGATGAGAAAGGAGAAAAAGCATGCCGGCAGCAGTAGTATTTATCTTATTTGTAATCTGTCTGATCATTGCCATTCCGGTATCGATTGCGCTTACAATCGCATCGGTCCTTCCGGGTGCTTTTGATCCATCCTTCACAGCCAGCGGACAGTTTGTGATCCGTTCTATGCTGGGAGGAATTGACAGCTTTCCGCTCCTTGCGGTTCCGATGTTCGTACTTTCCGGAATCATCATGGCAAGAGGCGACATTTCCAAAAAATTATTTGATGTATTTTCCTATTTTCTTGGAAATCTGACAGCGGGTCTGCCGTGCGCGGTCATTGTAACCTGTCTGTTTTATGGTGCAATCTCAGGCTCCGGACCGGCGACGGTTGCAGCAGTCGGAAGTATGACGATCCCGATTCTGATCGAGCTTGGATACGATAAGGATTTTTCCGCGGCGATCGTAGCCGTGGCAGGTGGTCTTGGAGTTATTATTCCACCAAGTATTCCGTTTATCATGTTCGGAAGTGCTTCCGGTGAATCAGTAAGTGACCTGTTTATCGCAGGGATCATTCCGGGACTTCTGATCGGCGGACTTCTGATGGTCTATGCAGTTTATTACTGTAAAAAGAATGGAGAGGACAAAGAAAAGATCCAGAAAGTAGTCGGGGAACTTCATGAGAAAGGACTTCTGAAGGTTTTAAAAGAAAGCTTCTGGGCACTTTTGAGTCCGGTTATCATTCTGGGATGCATCTATTCCGGAATCGCATCGCCGACAGAAGCAGCAGTCATTTCGGTATTTTATGCATTGATCGTCAGCCTGTTTATTTATAAGACGATGACGTTTAAAGATATCTGGCCGGCACTGGTGGAGGGCGTGCGCACCTATGCACCGATCATGTTTATTCTTGCAGCATCGATTGCATTTTCAAGAGTTCTGACTCTGATGCAGATCCCACAGATGGTAAGCACCTGGATCCTGACGCACTTTACCAATAAGATCGTCCTGCTTCTGGTGATCAATGTATTCCTTCTGATCGTGGGAATGGTCATGGATACCACACCGGCAATCCTGATCCTGACACCGATCCTTCTGCCAATCGTAACAGCAGTCGGCATGAATCCGATCCACTTTGGAATCATGATGGTTGTCAACCTTGCAATCGGATTTGTAACACCGCCGATCGGAGTCAATCTGTTTGTGGCAAGCTCGCTTACAGATATCCCGATCATGCGGATTTCCAAACATGCGATGCCAATGATCGGCTACTTCCTTGTTGCGCTTTTGTTAATTACATTTATCCCGGCGATCAGCCTGGCACTGATATAGGAGGTAGCAGCATGAAGAAAGCAGTAAGAATGGCGGTAGCGGCAGGAATGTGTGCGGCACTTGCACTCAGTGCGGGGTGTCAGAAAAAGACGGTTGCGGATGATGAGGTACAGCGATATGCATGGCCGCTTGCAACGGCGAGTCCGGAGGATACCGTAACACAGATCTATGCAGAAAAATTTGCGGAAGAAGTAGAAGAATTAAGTGATGGCAAGATGAAGATCCAGGTCTATCCGAACGGTACGATCGGAGGGGACAGAGAGCTTCTGGAGAGCTGTAAGGATGGGGATATTCCGTTTGTGATCCAGAATACCGCACCGCAGGTAACTTTCATGCCGGACCTTGCGGTGTTTGATATTCCGTGCCGATTCAGTACAATTGATGAAGTACGTGAAAAGGTAGATGATCCGGAGTTCTATGGACTTCTGGAGGATGTCTATGAGAATGGCGGATATAATCTCCTTGGCTATGCAGACCAGGGATTCCGTGTTATGTCAACGAATAAAATGGTCGAATCATTGGCTGATTTTAAAGGACAGAAGATCCGTACCATGGAGAATTCCTACCATATGGATTTCTGGAAAAAACTGAAAGCATCTCCGACACCGATGAGTTTCAGTGAGGTGTATATCGGGCTGCAGCAGGGAACCATTGATGCCCAGGAGAATCCATACGAGGTTATCGTATCCAACAAGCTTTATGAACAGCAGGATTATGTTGTGGAAACCAATCACCTGCCGCATCTGATCTCTCTGATCGTCAGTGATGAATTTTTTCAGGATCTGCCGGAAGATAAGCAGGCAATCCTTGTAGAAGCTGCTGAGATCGCCAAAGAAGAGGCTCGCCAGGCATCGGATGACCGGATTGCAGACAAGATCAAAGTAATTGAGGACAGTGGAACACAGATTGTTACACTTAGTGATGAACTGAGAGCGGAAATCCGTGAGGCAGTGCAGCCGGTTTACGATGAAATCGAGAAAAATGTGGATAAAAAACTCTATAATGCCTATATGAAATAGCAAAAAAATACGGAAAATCAGGGAAATCTGTAATTGATTGAAATTTTTTGTTGAAAAATAGAGTTTTTTATTATAGAATTATAAGTAATGTATATAAAAAGTAAAAGGAATGCCCCAGGGCATATATAAGGAGGATATTACAATGATTTCAGCAGGCGATTTTAGAAATGGTCTTACAGTACTGATCGAAGGTAACATTTATCAGATTCTGGAATTCCAGCATGTAAAACCGGGAAAGGGAGCAGCTTTCGTTAGAACAAAACTTAAAAACATCATCAGTGGTGGTGTAGTAGAAAAGACTTTCCGTCCGACAGAGAAATTCGATACCGCTCATATCGACAGAAAAGATATGCAGTATCTGTATTCTGATGGTGAACTCTATCACTTCATGGATGTTGAGACATTCGACCAGATCGCAGTTGATGGAGATACAGTAGGAGATTCCCTCAAGTTTGTAAAAGAGAACGAGATGGTTAAAGTATGTTCACATGAAGGTAACGTATTCTCAGTAGAGCCGCCGATCAGTGTGGAACTTGAAGTTACAGAGACAGAGCCGGGAGTAAAAGGTGATACAGCTACAGGTGCTACCAAACCGGCTATCGTTGAAACAGGAGCAAGTGTTCTTGTACCGCTTTTCGTTAACCAGGGTGACAAGATCAAAATTGATACCCGTACAGGAGAGTACAGCTCAAGAGCATAATCCTTTCGTCATAATTCACAAAATTAAGACAGAGATAAAAGCCGAAAGCAGAGGCAGGTCCTCATGCTTTCGGCTTTTTTGCATGTCAATGCCATTTTGGAGGGAAAAAGAATGTTCTTGTAATCTGAAAAAAGGGCAGATATAATTGGCAGTACACACCTGCTTGAATGTGGGTGATATTCAAATCATAAGCTGTCTTAAGATGGCAGAAAAGGTTCTTTGCGGCGCATGGCTTTCGGGAAGGAGAACGGATGAATTATACAGAATTTATGAATGCTATGTTATGCGAGATCAGAGGACAGGTAGATGCGCAGGTGAGGACGGAGCTGTACACCGTGACGAAGAATAATGGAACCAGAAGAACAGGGATTCTTTTTAAGCAGGAGGACAGCAACCTTGCACCGACGATCTATCTGGAGGAATTTTACCAGAAGTATCTGAAGGGGCAGCAGGTACCGGATCTGGCAGATTCCATTTGCAGTATTTATCAGGAGATACGGGTGAAGAAAACCTGTGATTGTCAGAATCTGTTTGATTTTAATCATGTAAAAGAGCATATCGTGTACAAGCTGATCCGGCGGGATGCCAACGAAGAACTGTTAAAGCAGATTCCTTATGAGCCGTTCTTGGATCTGGCAGTGGTTTATTATATCCAGATAGACAACACACGCTTTGGTTCGGCGGCGATCCAGATCCGCAACGAGCATCTGCGGTACTGGCGTGTGGAAAAGGAAGAAATCCGCCGTCTTGCCGAGAAGAATACACCGCGGATCTATCCGGTGCAGATCCGGCAGATTGTGCGCTTTATGTATGTGGCGACGAACGAGCAGTGCAGTCTGGGGGCAGCAGTGATGCGGTATCCGGATTTCCGGGAAAAGGTCAGGGGGATGATCAGAGGGGATTTATATATCCTGCCAAGCAGTATCCATGAAGTGATACTGGTGCCGGAAAGCTTTGGACTGGAGCCGGAGCGGATGCAGGAAATGGTAAAAGAGATCAATCAGACCGGAGTGGCACCGGAGGAAGTACTTTCGGATTCCGTGTATTACTTTGATGGGGAGGAGATTCGGATCGTGGCGAAGTAGGGATAGATTATAAACGTGTATAGAGTAGGGAAAATTAACAGGGAAATATACCATTGTATAGCAGAGGATATAGTAACAGATGAAGTTATTATAACTGTTGTGCAGATTATGCATATTCGGGAAAGACATCCCAATGATTATGAACTTTTTTCTACATACTTTGACGAGATAATACGGGATCCGGATTATATAATTGAAGCGAAGAAACCCAATACAGCGTTGATACTAAAAGAAATTAAGGACGTTAAAGAAGTATTTAAAATGGTTTTACGTTTGATTACATCAAAGGATAATCTGGACTACAAAAATTCAATTATCACATTTATGAAAATAGATGATAAGGAATGGAACAGGCTGCTGCGCAACAAGAAAATTCTTTACAAAAGAGAATAATATTGATATACTGAATGTAGAGAAAAATTCATTCATATGATTATCTAAGGTGGAAGATTTCGTGCGATCCACACGCCGATGGTATAGACAGGGGAAACCTGAGAGATGCAGGAGAAGCGCACGCCTGCTGGATAATCATTTGAAGAAGACTTAAAGAGGTGTCGCAGGTTTGCGGCACCTTTTTGTGTATACGATGAGCCAAGTGCAGATTTGTGCTTGCACAAGAATCTGTATTTTGCGAATGTACATTACCTGGCTGTTAAGCGAGATGGTGTACAAAGTATACGAATCAAGTAGGAGTCAGCTTACGTAATCATACAATAGAAATAAAGAAAGGAATTCCGAGCATGAACACAGAAATTTTAGTAATTGAAGATGACGACCTGGTAAGACAGGGAATCGTAGACATCCTGGAACTAAAGGGATGGAATGCGGTTGCAGCGAAGTCTTGTAGCGAAGCAATCGTAAGGATCCGAGGAGAAGAATATATGCTGTATGTACTGGACATGAAGCTGCCAGACGGGAACGGAATCATGCTCTGCAGGGAGATCCGCAGATATACAGACAATCCCATTCTTTTCTTATCAGCCTATGACAGTGAAGAATTTATCGTAGAAGGATTTGAAGCGGGAGCAAATGACTATGTGATCAAGCCTTTCCGCACATTTGAATTTATTGCGAGAATCAAGGCTTTGCTGCGACGTACCGGTATGCAAAACGGCAAGAAAGTGAAAAAAGGAATCAAAAGCGGAAAATATGAACTGGATTTGCAGAAGCAGATTTTGCAGAAGGATGGTGTCCGAATCGATCTTACAAGGACCGAATATCAGATTCTGTGCAGCCTTCTTGCAAACGCACCGAATCTTGTTGCGAGGGAGTTCTTGTTGGACACTATCTGGGATTTCAATGAAAATTATATCGATGACAATACCTTGTCTGTACATATGAACCGGCTGAGAAAGAAGCTGACTGCAGAAAATGAGCAGGATCCGATTGAGACAAAGCGTGGAGTCGGTTATGCATGGACGCTGAAAGCTGAGGATGTGTATGATGAGATCTGAGATAAAGACGGAGAAATGGAGAATACCGGGAAAATGGACTCTGATTTTTCTTTTGATATTGCTGGCTTTTTATGGATACCAGAATATTCTTGCAGAAAATTATGAAAGACAGGTTGTTTCCTGGATCGGACAGACAGAAAAAGACAGAACGGTTTCTGCCTTTATAGAACCGGATGAAGAAGCATATCAGAAGGGCTGCGAGGCATTGAAAGAGGCAGGGTATGAAGAGACAGGAAAAATCTGGCTGGAAAAGAGAATCCGAAGTTACGGAATAGGTGTGTTTGTGGCTGCGATCGGCATCATCTGCATTGTTGGTCTGCTGACAGAACTGCACATGGAGAAAAGACGGAAAAAAGCACTGGATAATCAATTGGCAGAAAAAGATAGGGAACTGGAAGCAAAGCTGGCGGAAGAAAAAGAATTTCTGCATCGTGACCGGCAGAAAATGGGAACTTACATGGAAAATATTTCCCATCAGCTAAAAACACCGATTGCGGGAACACTTCTGAATCTGGAGGTGCTTCTTGTGACAGAAGAGGATGAAAAACGGTATCAGAAGCTGGAAGACTGTGTGAAAAAGGTGCAATGGATGTCCGATATGACGATCGTGCTTCTTAGGATTGCGCAGATTGATTCCGGGAAAATTTGGATGAAGCGGAAAAAAGAAAATCTGACCGGACTGATCGAAGAATGTATAGACAGAACACAGCCTTTAGCGGAAGAAAAAGGCGTTGGATTTGAAAAGAATGTTCCAAAAGAATGCCTGCTTTCCTGTGACGGATTCTGGCTGAAAGAGGCAATGGAAAATGTACTGAAAAATGCCATAGAATATGCAGATATAGGAAGCAGGATTCAGATTCTGCTGAAAGAAGATACGGACTATTACAAGCTGTATATCACCAATCAGGGGAAACGGATTGAAGAAGAGAAAAGAGAGCTGATTTTTGACCGTTTCTACCAGATGGGACAGGGAAGTGGAATTGGAATCGGTCTGCATCTGGCAAGGGAAATTGTCACGCTCCATCAGGGAACACTGAAGGTTGTGGATCGAAGCGGCTTGGAAGAGACGGTAAATTTCCAGTTTATCCTGCCGAAGATGATCGCAAAAGACCATGCGCAGGAAGAGAGAAATCTTACGATTTCGTAAGATTAGGGTAAGTGAAACGAAAGACAGATCTGCTATAGTAAGACTAACAAATGAAGGAGGTGACAGAAGATGAAAACCGTAATCAGACTGGACAAGGTAAGTAAAAGCTATATTCTTGGTGAAAAGAAAATCACAGCATTAAAGGAGTTTTCTTTTGAAGTGAAAAGTGGTGAATTTGTGGCCGTGATGGGACGAAGCGGATCCGGGAAATCGACTTTTCTTAAGATTGCAGGAACACTGGAAAAGCCAGATACCGGAGCAGTCTTCCTGAATGGAATACAGATCAACGGGCTTTCCCAAAAGAAGATCTGCAAGATCCGGCAGAAGAAAATCGGGTTTATTTTTCAGCAGTATCAGTTATTGCCGGAGTATACGATCTGGGACAATGTATGTATGCCGCTTTATATCGCGCATACGGTACCGGATAAAGCTTATATCCGACAGCTTCTTGAAAAGGTCGGATTATGGGACAGGAACGGAGATTATCCGGATCAGTTATCTGGTGGAGAGCAGCAGAGAGTGGCAATTGCCCGTGCAATGGCAGCAAAGCCGGGAGTGATCCTTGCGGATGAACCGACCGGGAATCTGGACTATCAGACTGGACAGGAGATCATGAAACTGATCTGCGCATCCAGAGAGCTTTACCGTCAGACAATTGTCATGGTGACACATGATATGGACAGTGCCAATTATGCGGACAGGATTGTGTATATGGAAGATGGTGCATTGCGATGAAAAGAGAGAAAAGACATGGAATTGAACGGGAACTCAGTATAAAAAGAATCCGCAGCCAGAAGAAATACAGTATCCTGATAGTCTCAGTCCTGCTTCTTACCTGCACACTGATTCAGATTGGTTTTCAGATGTCGGAAGGATTGAAAGCCGCATATGTCGAGAATCGTAAAGCAGTATATGGGGAGTGGGAACAGGTATTTTTGGATATGGATGAAAGCTCGGTAAAAGTGGCAGAAGAGAATCCATTTCTTGCACAGACCGGGGAAATAAGTATCTATGGGGCGATCGCCGGAGATTATCTGGAAAACCGTCAGATGAATATCGGGACAATGGACGAGACGGCGTGGAAGCTTGGTAGACTGGAAATGAAAGAAGGACGCCTGCCGGAAAATGAGCATGAGATCGTAATGGAATACAGTACACTTCGCTCACTTGAATATGAGGAGATGCTTGGAAAAGAGATTACACTGGATATTACACCGGCGCTTTCCATTCTGGATCAGGGGGAATCAAAAAGCTATTCGTATACTTTATGCGGGATCCTAAAAGATTATCAGATAAACTGGGAAATCTGCAACCGGCATCGGTTTCCAACTGGAATTGTGACACAGGAAGGCGGGAACAGGATCGGCTCTGTTCAGGATATGCATATGCTTGTAAAAGCGAAAGAAGGCAGTGAAAGTGTTTATAAAGATCTGAAAGACAGCGAAGAATTTACCTACGGCATGGATGACAATGTGGAACAGGACAAACTTTCTGATGTAAGTCTTCCGTATATGGATTTTCTGGAAAATATCCGTTTTCTGATTGGTGGTGCGTCGATCTGTATCCTGTTTCTTACGGTATCGCGTTCGATTATCTCAAGAGAACAGTTCTGGAGGTTCCTGGATGCACTTGGAATGAGAAGAGGGCAGATGTACCAGATTATTTTCTGGGAAGCAGTTCTGTTTGGTGTAGGAGCTGTTATTGTTGGAAATCTTGCAGGGATTGGGATTTACCAGCTGGTTATCCCTGCTTTTGAAAAGATAACCGAGCAGACATTACCACAGGCGATTGCATGGGAAGGAGTCCTTTTTGAAACTGGCTTCAGTATCTTATGTATTGCTGCAAGTTATGGACTCAGTGCAGTACAGCTTTGCATACTTCTGAAAGAAAAAAAGAAGAAAGTTCAGAAAAGAAGGGGAAAGTACAGGAAGATCGTCCGATTCACGCCGGGAAGAGTTTTACTTCATAAATGGCAGATGCATCGTGTGCGTAAGAGTGTAGAAATTGTTCTTCTGGCAAGTGCTTTGCTGATCGTGGGATTTGGAAAGATGGAAATATCAACCAGACAGGAAGAACTGAAAGTATATCAAAGGCTGACAGGAAATGGATACTATTTGAGTACAATGGAGATTACGAATTCTCCGGGAATTTCCAGGCAGACAGTTGATAAACTGGAACAGGTTGCCGGAGTAACTTCTGTAGAACAATATCATAACAATGAAAAAGAGGAGTTCTGGATTGATCTGTCAGAATATGCTGAAAGCGAGTATTTTCAGAAAGTAGTCGAAACATTGGTGGCATATCTGAATGAGACATCAATAAAGGAAAAGATATCTATTGAGAAAGTAAGATTGTCTTTGCTTACAATAGACAGATGGCAGGATATACAGCGTTTTCTGAGAAATCTGGATGAAGGCAGCCTGACAAAAGAAGAATTTGAACAGGGAGATTTTTGCATTCTGGATCTTACAGAGTTGCAGGAATATGACGGAAAATATCTGAGTGCAGTCAGCCCGGACGGACAAGGAATATCAGAAGATACGGTACAGGTTGGTGATGAACTTCCGGTTTATACATTGAATGAGAATGGAAGTAGAAACGAAAATCCGATTCCAGTAACAGCGATTTTACGTGGCATGAAGGAAGAAGATGTGCGGAATCCACAGATAGGTGGATCTGGTATATCGATGATTGTTGGAAAGAATTTCTGGAAGAAATTTGGGAAAAGCAGAATTATGGAATATGATCAGATCGTAAAAATTCTGGTATCGGATGATGCGGATGCGTATGATACGGAAGGGCATATTCTAAGTATTTTAAAACAGGGAACAGCTGTAAAGGTGCAGAATAACCATGAAGAGTATAAGAAAATACGTCAGGAATTATATTCCTTTATAGGAATGTACAGCATTTTTGCAGTGTTTTACATGATTCTGATTTCCATAGTTTTGTATCAGATGTTTCTTGCGGAGAAGCAGGAAGAAAAAAGAGAAGGGGAAATCTTACAGTCACTTGGAATGGAAGAAAAGTTCCTGAAGAAAATGCATCGGATAGAAGTTCTTTGGATGACAGGATGCGCAGGAGTGATTGGAGTTCTTACGTTATGGGGTGCTTGCCGACTGATATAGAGGAGGCTTTGAAGAAAGAATAAATTAGTTGAAAGCAGCCGGAAATGGCTGTAATATAGGCTGGATTTTTCTTGATCATTATTGGTGTTCTGCTGATTCAGGCAAAGCGTATAGAAGCAAAAGAACGGATTCAGGTGGGAATTGGATTAGTGGCAATAAAAAAGACTGTCAAGCCATAAAAGCTTCACAGTCTTTTCACGTCCCTGATCAGAATCGAACTGACGCACCCGCCTCCGGAGGGCGGTGCTCTATCCACTGAGCTACAAGGACATTTACTAATATAGCACTTGCCCAGAAAAAAATCAAGAAGAAATTTCGAACAGGACAAGTAAAACGGGATGAACAGAATAGCAGCCGAAATACCATTTGAAAGTGATTTGATACACAGAGTTGGCATCAGCATAAAGCAATTTTAATGCAGAAAAAGAATAAATAATCGCTTCGACAAAACCAGTCAAAACAAGTCTTCCTTCGCTATTGACGCAAAAGCGGGCATTGCGTATGATAGGTGGCAAAGGAGGAAATGCCATGTCGGAAGAAAAAAGGATGCCCGTCCTTACAGGCCAAAAGAAGCAGATTTTCTACACTGGTCTTGTGTATCTGCTGGTCTGCTTTATGACGGCGGGAGTCACCGTTTTTCTTACGAAAGAGAAAAAAGATGAGGTAAAAGAAGTAAGTGCAGTTGTTACAGAAGAGCCAAAAGTAAATACCGGATATGCAGCGATGGAAACCAATCCACTTCTGGAGAACCGGGACGAAGAGCTTGCGAATGCAGTAGAAGCATACTATCAGGAACTTTCCGGAAAAGAAGTCTATGCCGAAGCATACGATGGGATTGCGATTTACACGAAAGACGGCAAAGCAAAAGGCAGCAGGATCCTGTATGTACGGTACAATATGAAGATCCGTGGAATTTACACTGAAGTACCGGGACTTGAAACCTTATATGCGGTCAAGGACAAAGATGGAAAATTTGATATTCAGGCAGAGATCTCTGACGAGCAGATTCAGACGATAATTGAAGAAGTTTCCGCACAGACAGATGTGCAGGAGCTGTTTGCACAGGTAGAAGCGGATTATGAACAGGCACTTGGTTCAGATGCAATGCTCGCACAGGCGGTGGAAGATCTGAAAAATGCAGTGGATCAGTAACACTGTAAATACAGCGAGCCAGTAACGTCTGAAAAAAGCGGTAAAGTCTATGAAAAAATGTTGTGCGTCAGCAGAAGTGGATGCTGTCTTGCCAAAAATTCATAAAGAATGCAGAATTTCAGGCAACATCCAGTCTCCGGATTGCGATTTTCTATTGCGCTTACATAAGGATTCAGATATAATAAATAAAGCGGCGCAGGCAAAGAGTCTGCGCTAACGTTTATGATGAAAAAGAGAGGAACGATCGATACTATGAAGAAGATCCTGGATCTGATTACAGAAGAAATGGAACAGGCATTTGCAGATGCCGGATACGAGAAAGAACTGGCGCGTGTTACACTTTCCAACCGCCCGGATTTATGTGAATATCAGTGCAATGGTGCGATGGCAGGTGCAAAAAAGTACCACAAAGCACCGATCATGATCGCAGAAGAAGTTGTGGCAAAGATTCCGGAGAACGGATATATCAGCGGAGCAGAAGCAGTTAAGCCAGGTTTCATCAACCTGAAGACCAACCCGGCAGCAGTCGCAGATTATCTGAACCAGATGGAAGCAGACGAAAAGCTCGGCGCGGAAGAAGTAGAGAATCCAAAGACAATCGTTATTGATTACGGCGGACCGAACGTGGCAAAACCGCTTCACGTCGGACATCTCCGCTCCGCGATCATAGGAGAAAGCGTAAAGAGAATCACCCGTTTTATGGGCAATAAAGTGGTTGGTGATATCCACCTTGGAGACTGGGGATATCAGATGGGACTGATTATCACAGAACTGAAGAAACGCCAGCCGGATCTTCCGTATTTTGATGATAATTTCACCGGAGAATATCCAAAAGAAGCACCATTTACCATCAGTGACCTGGAGGAAATCTATCCGGCAGCGTCTGCTTATGCAAAAGAGCATGATGATTACAGAGAAGAAGCACTGGATGCGACCTTCCAGCTGCAGAGCGGAAAGCGCGGTTACCGTGCAATCTGGGATCACATTATGAATGTGTCTGTGACAGACTTGAAGAAAAACTATGCGAACCTGAATGTCGAATTTGATCTCTGGAAAGGGGAATCTGACGCGCAGAAGTACATTCCGGATATGGTGGAAAGGCTGAAGAAGGAAGGTTATGCGCATATTGATAACGGAGCACTCGTGGTAGATGTCAAAGAAGAGACCGATACCAAAGAGATCCCACCGTGTATGATCCTGAAGTCCGACGGTGCAGCACTTTATGATACCACAGACCTTGCAACACTGGTAGAGCGTGAAGAACTGTTCCAGCCGAACGAAGTCATCTATGTAGTTGACAAACGTCAGGAACTGCATTTTGTACAGGTATTCCGCTGCGCGAAGAAGACCGGCATTGTAAAAGAGGATACAAAACTTACTTTCCTTGGATTTGGTACGATGAATGGAAAAGACGGAAAACCGTTCAAGACCAGAGAAGGCGGCGTTATGCGTCTTGAGAACCTGATCCGCGAGATCACAGAAAAGATGTATGAAAAGATCACAGAGAACCGTACAGTATCGGAAGAAGAGGCAAAAGCAACAGCGAAGATGGTCGGAATGGCTGCGATCAAATACGGAGACCTCTCCAACCAGGCAGCAAAAGACTATGTATTCGATGTAGACAGATTCACTTCTTTTGAAGGAAATACAGGTCCGTACATCCTGTACACCATCGTTCGTATCAAATCAATCCTGAACAAGTACAAAGAATCAGGAAAGAGTATGGACGATATCAAGATCCTTTCGGCTACAAGTGAGAGCGAAAAGGCTCTGATGCTGGAAGCTGCGAAGTTTGGCAGTGTGATGGAGAATGTATACGAAGAACTTGCACCACACAAGATCTGTGCATATATTTATGATCTTGCAAATGCATTTAACCGTTTCTACCATGAGACAAAGATCCTGGCAGAAGAGGATGAACAGAAGCAGAAGAGCTACATTGCCCTTCTTACACTGACAAGAGACATTTTGACAACCTGCATCGATCTGCTTGGATTTGAAGCACCGGAAAGAATGTAAAAATGCAGAAGCATCAGAAGTAATGACAATACGATAAAGAGGCGAGGACATATGACAGAGAAATTGTTTTACACAGACAGTCACCTGCAGGAATTTACTGCGGAGGTTGTGTCCTGCCGCCCGTGTGATAACGGATATGAGGCAGTTCTTTCAAGAACTGCCTTTTTTCCAGAAGGCGGCGGTCAGGCAGCAGATACCGGAGTGATTGACGGGATCAGAGTATATGATGTACAGGAAAAAGGAGAACAGATCTTTCACTATCTGGAAGGAGAACTGGAAGAAGGAAAGACCGTGACCGGTCAGATCGACTGGGACAAACGTTTTTCACGGATGCAGCAGCACAGCGGAGAACATATCGTATCGGGAATCGTTCATGCATGTTTTGGATATGATAATGTGGGATTCCATTTGAATGATGAGCTGTGCACTCTGGACTTAAGTGGTCCGCTCACGAAGGAGGAGCTTCGCGAGGTGGAAAATGCGGCAAATGAAGCGGTATTTGCAAATGTACCGGTTCAGATAAGTTATCCGTCCAAAGAAAAATTGAAGACGTTGGATTACCGCAGTAAGATAGAGATTGACGGACAGGTGCGTATCGTGACGATACCGGGATATGACGTGTGTGCCTGTTGTGCACCGCATGTGTATTTTACCGGAGAGATCGGTCTTATCAAACTGGTGCAGAGTCAGAATTATAAAGGCGGTATCCGGATCACTATGCTGTGCGGAAGAAGGGCACTGAAGGATTATCAGCAGAAAGAAGAAAGCGTGAAGGCGATCATGGGAAGCCTTTCAGCGAAGGAAGAATTGATTGCTGAAGCAGTTGAACGCGTAAAAGAGGAATGTACACAGCTGAAGAGTGAACTTGCAGAGACAAGATATCAGATTCTTGAAGCACAGGCAGAAAAAATTCCGGAGGGACAGAAAAAGGTCTGTATTTTTGATAGCAAATTAAGTGGGAATGAACCACGTGAGCTTATGAACCTTGTACTGAAAAAAGGAACAGAAGTATGTGCGGTATTTGCAGGAAACGAAGAGAGTGGATACCGTTATGTGATCGGCAGTGAGACAGAGGATGTGCGCCCGTACAGCAAGATTCTCAAAGAACAGTTTGACGGAAGAGGCGGTGGAAAACCGGTCATGGTACAGGGTTCTGTAAATGGAAGTGAAGAGGCAATCCGAAAAGTTTTTGAGTAAGAGAAGGCGGAGATGAAGAATGCGAGACAGGAAAACAGGGAGAATTATCTGGTATTTGTTCAGTGCGGTTCTGATCAAATGGGGTGTGGAGATCGCAGTAGCGACATTTGCACTTTCCTGCGGTCTACGCAGCAATATGGGAATTGGGGCAGTCTCTTCGATCATCACGATCCCAATGATTGTGTGGATCTACCGGAAAGATCAGGGACGCTATGAAAAGCAGCAGGAATCCTGGTGGAAATATAAAGCGGCTTCCCGATATGGAATGTGGCTTGTTATGATCGTCGGTGCAGTGACTGCGTGTGTGGCGATGAATGATATCGTCATGCTGATGAATATGCAGAGGATCAGCCAGGTTTATCAGAGCACAGAGCAGATCATTTACAGTGCACCGCGTTGGCTTCAGCTGGCGGGAGCCGGGATTCTGGCTCCGGTCGCAGAAGAGCTTGTTTACCGCGGGATGATCTACCGGCGGATGCGCGAGAGCCTTACCGCTGTGCAGGCAGGTGTGTTTGTATCCATTTTGTTCGGTGTCGGTCATGGAAATCTGCCACAGGGACTTTATGCAATGGCACTCGGACTTCTGCTTGCCTGCATTTATGAGAAATTCCGGAATATTGCAGCTCCGATTCTGTTCCATATTGTTGTGAATATTACGTCATTATTGCTTTCGTGGTATGGGGGCTTTGAATGGATTCTGGGAACAGAGGGAAAAGCAGTTGGAATTACTGTACTGGCTACGTTGATTACTGTTATAATTTATGTAAAAATAAAAAATATAAGACAAGAAATACGATAATTAACTGAAAAATACTGAAAAAGTTTACAAAATAAATAATATCTGACAATTTCTGTAAAATTAGGGGTTTACTTTTGCAGACAAATGCTGTATAGTGTTAAATCATAAAAGCAACAACAAAACCGTTTTACAGAAAGGGCAGGTTATATGAGTGTAATACAACAAAATACAGAACAAGGCTTATACAGCCCTGATTTTGAGCATGACAACTGCGGTATCGGAGCTGTTGTGAACATCAAAGGGCAAAAGAGTCATGATACAGTCGCAAATGCGCTGAAAATCGTAGAAAATCTTGAACATAGAGCTGGCAAGGATGCCGAAGGGAAGACAGGAGACGGTGTAGGAATACTGTTACAGATTTCGCACAAGTTCTTTACAAATGTCTGTCGTCCCCTCGGCATCTTTTTAGGTTCTGAGAGAGATTACGGTGTGGGAATGTTTTTCTTCCCACAGGACGAACTGAAAAGGAATCAGGCAAAAAATATTTTCGAAGTTATTGTCGAAAAAGAAGGACTGAAATTCCTTGGATGGAGGGAAGTGCCGATCCGTAAAGAGATCCTTGGAAAGAAAGCACTCGAATGCATGCCGTGCATTATGCAGGGATTTATCGAACGACCGAAAAAAGTAAAACAAGGACTGGATTTTGACCGCAGACTTTATGTGGTAAGAAGAGTCTTTGAACAGAGCAGTGATGATACCTATGTAGCATCCCTGTCAAGCAGAACCATCGTGTACAAAGGAATGTTCCTTGTAAAACAGCTCCGGATGTTCTTTGAAGATCTGCAGAACCCGGATTATGAATCTGCAATTGCAGTTGTACATTCCAGATTCAGTACAAACACTAATCCAAGCTGGGAAAGAGCACATCCGAACCGTTTCATCGTACATAACGGAGAGATCAATACCATTCGCGGCAATGCAGATAAGATGCGGGCCAGAGAGGAAAACATGGAATCCGAGCATCTGGAAGGAGAGCTTTATAAAGTCCTTCCGGCAATCAATACCGCAGGTTCCGATTCTGCCATGCTGGATAACACGCTGGAATTCATGGTGATGAGTGGCATGCCGCTTCCGTTGGCAGTTATGATCACCATCCCGGAGCCATGGGCACAGAATGCAACGATGTCACAGAAAATCAAGGATTTCTATCAGTATTACGCAACGATGATGGAGCCATGGGACGGACCGGCATCCATCCTGTTCTCAGATGGAGATATTTTAGGAGCCGTACTTGACCGAAATGGACTCAGACCTTCCAGATATTACATCACAGATGATGACACACTGATCCTTTCTTCTGAGGTTGGTGTTCTGGATATCCCGCCGGAGAAGATCGTAGTCAAAGAAAGAATCCATCCAGGTAAGATGCTTCTTGTTGATACTGTTCAGAGGCGTGTCATCGACGACCAGGAACTGAAAGAAGAATATGCGGCAAGACAGCCTTATGGCGAATGGTTGAACAGTCAGTTGGTCAATTTAAGCGATTTAAAGATCCCGAATCAGAAAGTACCGCAGTATTCTAGAGAAGAATGCCAGAGACTGCAGAAAGCATTTGGATATTCTTACGAAGAAGTGAAGACTTCTATTTTAAATATGGCAATGAATGGAAGCGAAGGAATCGGAGCCATGGGTATCGATGCACCACTTGCCGTTCTTTCTGAGCAGCATCAGTCTTTGTTTGGATATTTTAAACAGTTATTTGCACAGGTAACGAACCCGCCGATCGACGCGATCCGTGAAAAAATCGTGACTTCGACAACGGTATATGTCGGAGAAGAAGGAAACCTTTTGGAACAGAAAGAGGAAAATTGTCATGTACTGAAGATCAATGATCCGATCCTGACAGATACCGATCTCCTGAAGATCCGTAACATGAAAGTCGACGGTTTCCGTGTGGCAGAAATTTCTACTACTTATTATAAAAACTCCAGCCTGGAAAAAGCGATCGATTATCTGTTTATCCAGGTAGACCGTGCAATCCGTGAAGGCATGAATATCCTGATCTTAAGTGACAGAGGTGTGGATGAATATCATATTGCGATCCCGTCCCTGCTTGCAACCTCAGCGGTTCATCAGCATCTGGTAAGAACTAAGAGAAGAACAGAGGTTGCCATGATCCTTGAGACCGGAGAACCAAGAGAAGTACATCATTTCGCAACGCTTTTGGGATATGGTGCATCTGCAATCAACCCGTATCTTGCACATGAATCGATCAAACAGTTGATCGATACAGATATGCTTCAGAAAGATTATTATGCAGCAGTCAATGACTATAATGAAGCTGTTATAAGCGGAATTGTCAAAATTGCATCGAAGATGGGAATTTCCACGATCCAGTCTTATCAGGGATCCATGATCTTTGAAGCGATTGGATTAAAACCGGAATTCATTGAAAAATATTTCACCGGAACTGTCAGCCGTGTCGGTGGTATCGGACTGGAAGAAATTGCAAAAGATTATATGGCAAGGCATTCCGAGGCCTTTGATCCGCTGGGACTTTCCGTAGATCTGACGTTGAACAGTGTGGGACAACACAAGTCGAAGAGCGGTGGTGAAAAGCATCTGTACAACCCGAGAACGATCCATATGCTCCAGCAGTCTACAAGGCGCGGGGATTATGAAATGTTCAAGCAGTACACGCAGATGGTTGATGAAGAATCCAAAGGAATCACACTCCGTGGACAGATGGACTTCAATTATCCAAAGAAAGGAGTTCCGCTTTCAGAAGTAGAGAGTGTGGATTCGATCGTGACCAGATTCAAGACCGGTGCAATGTCTTACGGATCAATTTCAAAGGAAGCACACGAAACCCTTGCCCTTGCAATGAATGCACTGCACGGTAAGTCAAACTCCGGTGAAGGCGGAGAGGATATCGAGCGCCTTGGAACCGACAGAGGTTCTGCGATCAAACAGGTTGCCAGTGGACGTTTTGGTGTTACAAGCAGATATCTTGTCAGTGCAAAAGAGATCCAGATCAAGATGGCGCAGGGAGCAAAACCTGGAGAAGGTGGACATCTGCCGGGGGGAAAGGTTTACCCTTGGGTAGCAAAAACCAGACATTCTACGCCGGGTGTGGGACTGATCTCACCGCCGCCGCATCACGATATTTACTCGATCGAAGATCTGGCACAGCTGATCTATGACTGTAAAAATGCAAACAAGGATGCAAGAATTTCTGTCAAACTGGTATCTGAAGCCGGTGTCGGAACGGTTGCAGCGGGTGTTGCAAAAGCAGGAGCCGGACTGGTTCTGATCTCCGGTTATGACGGAGGTACAGGAGCTGCACCGAGAAGTTCTATCCATAATACCGGACTTCCGTGGGAGCTTGGACTTTCTGAAACACATCAGACACTGATCCAGAACGGACTGAGAGAAAGAGTCCGTATCGAGACAGACGGTAAGCTGATGAGTGGTCGTGATGTGGCGATCGCAGCACTTCTCGGTGCAGAGGAATTTGGATTTGCGACGGCACCGCTTGTAACCATGGGGTGCGTAATGATGCGTGTATGTAACCTGGATACCTGTCCGGTCGGAATTGCAACCCAGAATCCGGAACTGAGAAAGAGATTTGCCGGAAAACCAGAATATGTCATCAACTTCATGCGTTTTATCGCGGAAGAATTAAGAGAATATATGGCAAAACTTGGCATTCGTACTGTAGATGAACTGGTGGGAAGGACAGACCTTCTGAAAGTGAGAGATGTGCCGACATCCAAACGTGCCGCAACACTGGATCTTTCCAGAATCCTCAATAATCCGTATGCAAAAGAGAAGAAAGGCATGATCTTCAATCCGAAGAAAGTCTTTGATTTTGAACTAAATAAAACACTGGATGAAAGAGTTCTGGTAAAGGAACTTCTTCCGTCACTGGAAAAGAAACAGAAGAGAATCCTGGAGCTGGATGTAAAAAATACAGACCGTACATTCGGCACAATCTTCGGTTCTGAGATTACAAGACGTTATCCGGACGGACTGGAAGAAGACAGCTATGTGTTGAAATGTAAGGGCGCAGGCGGACAGTCATTCGGAGCATTTATACCAAAAGGTCTGACACTGGAACTGACCGGTGACAGCAATGATTATTTTGGTAAAGGACTTTCCGGTGGTAAACTGATCGTTTATCCGCCGACTGGTGTGAAATTTAAAGCTGATGAAAATATTATTATTGGTAACGTAGCGCTTTATGGTGCAACAAGCGGAAAAGCCTATATCAATGGTGTGGCAGGCGAACGTTTCTGTGTCCGTAACTCCGGAGCAACAGCAGTTGTAGAAGGGGTCGGTGATCATGGATGCGAATATATGACTGGTGGACGGGTTGCAATTCTTGGCAAGACCGGAAAGAACTTTGCAGCAGGTATGAGTGGCGGTGTTGCCTACGTTCTGGATATGGACAGTGATCTTTATACAAAAGTCAACAAACAGATGGTTAATATCGAAAAAGTAACATCTAAGTTCGATGTATCTGAATTGAAAGGTATGATCGAAGAACATGTAGCAGCAACCAATTCCGAGACGGGAAAAGAAATCCTGGATCATTTCAAAGAATACCTGCCGAAGTTTAAGAAGATCATTCCGCGTGATTACGAGAGAATGCTGACCCGCATCCTTCAGCTGGAAGAAAAAGGTCTCAGCAGCGAACAGGCAAAAACCGAAGCATTTTATGCGATCAAAGAAGGAAGATAGGAGGCCAAAAACGTGGGAAAAGCAACAGGATTTATGGATTATGACAGATGCGATGCAGAGTGCGAATCTCCAAAAGAGAGAATTAAGCATTTCCGGGAATTCCACACGCCTCTGTCAAAAGAAGAGCAGGAAATACAGGGCGCCAGATGTATGGCATGCGGCGTCCCGTTCTGCCAGGCGGGACAGATGATCGCAGGGATGGCAAGCGGCTGTCCTCTGCATAATCTGGTGCCGGAGTGGAATGACCTGATTTATCACGGCAACTGGGAAGAGGCATATTACCGGCTGAAAAAGACAAACAATTTTCCGGAATTTACTTCCAGGGTATGCCCGGGACTTTGTGAGGCGGCATGTACCTGCAACCTGCACGGAAGCCCGGTGACGACTAAAGCAAATGAATATGGGATTATTGAAAATGCTTACGAAAAGGGATATGCAAAAGCATGTCCGCCGAAAGCGCGTACCGGCAAAAAGATAGCGATAATCGGTTCCGGACCTTCCGGTCTCACAGTCGCAGATCAGTTAAATAAACGAGGACATCTGGTAACAGTATTTGAGCGGGAAGATAAGCCGGGTGGACTTCTTCGTTATGGAATCCCGAATATGAAGCTGGAAAAACAGTTCATCGACCGGAAACTTGCAGTAATGGAAGAAGAAGGCATCCGTTTTGAAACTGGCTGCAATATTGGAAAAGATAAGAAATCTGCAGAACTTCTGAAAGCGTTTGACCGGGTGGTGCTTTGTTGCGGTGCATCCCATCCGCGTGATATAAAAGTACCCGGAAGAGATGCGAAAGGAATCTACTTTGCAGTAGATTTTCTGAAATCAACTACGAAATGTCTCTGGAAAAATGAGATGCAGCTGAAAGAAGGCGAATATATTTCTGCAAAGGGCAAAAATGTAATTGTCATCGGTGGTGGCGATACGGGAAATGACTGTGTTGGAACGTCGATCCGTCATGGTGCAAAATCCGTTCTTCAGCTGGAAATGATGCCGAAACTTCCGGATGAGAGAAGCGCTATGAATCCATGGCCGGAGTGGCCGAGAGTCTGCAAGACAGACTATGGTCAGCAGGAAGCAATTGCTCTCTGGGGACATGATCCGAGGGTTTATCAGACAACGGTAAAGGAATTTGTCAAAGATAAGAATGGAAATCTTTGCAAGGTGGTTCTTGTGAAACTGGAAAGCAAGAAGGATGAAAAGACCGGACGTATGATGATGGCAGAGGTCGCAGGAAGTGAGTACACGGTAAATGCAGAACTGGTGCTGATCGCAGCGGGGTTCCTCGGAAGTGAGGATTATGTGACAAAGGCATTCGGTGTGGAAGTCAATGAGCGCACGAATGTTAAAACAGCTCCGGGTGAGTATAAAACGAATGTGTCGAATATATTTACGGCAGGAGATATGCACAGAGGACAGTCACTGGTTGTGTGGGCAATCCGGGAAGGAAGAGAAGCGGCACAGCAGATAGATTTGGATCTGATGGGGTATACGAATCTGTCAGTACAGTAATTAGTGGCGTTTGATTTTATGAAGGCGTAGCCCGCCGCAAGGTGTAGGAAGTAGTTCCTGCACCTTGCGGCGGGCTACGCCTTTAATGAAAATGTGCAATAGATTTATTTTTCAGGTACAATTTCTAACCAGTAACCGTCTGGGTCTTCGATGAAGTAGATGCCCATGGACTCATTTTCGAAACAGACGCAGTTCATTTCTTTATGGTGTGCGAGGGCGGCATCCATGTCGTCTACGGTGAAGGCGAGGTGGATTTCGTTGTCGCCGAGGTCGTATGGGCGGTCCATGTCGCGAAGCCAGGTGAGCTCGAGCTGATGAACGGAGCTTCCATCACCGAGGTAGACGAGCTTAAAACTTCCGTCAGCAGCATCTTTTTCGCGGACTACGGTGAGTCCGAGTGCATCTTTGTAGAATTGAATTGATTTTTCAAGGTCACGTACATTTAAGTTGTTATGGTTGAATTTGAAATTCATAGTGGAATCCTTCTTTCTTATTTAGTATTCTAGATTTATTGATTATGAAGTCAGTTTAGCATAAATAATAAGGATTACGCAAGGAATGGTTATTAGGAGTGATAACGAAAATATCAGTATATTATGATACCCTAGTAGAATATTACAAAAATGTTAAATTGTATTGCAAAAAATAGAAAAATGGTATATAATCGACCACAGGGTTAGGAAAATAATTAGTAAAAAATATAGGATGGGTGATTATGAGAAAATTTAAACAAGCATTTTTGGCATCTGTTCTTGCAAGTTCAATGGTAGTTACGCCAGTATTTGCAGATGATGTCAGCAATCTGCAGAATAGTAAAAATGCAGCACAGAGTGAAGTGAATTCTCTTCAGTCAGAATTGCAGACACTAATTGAAAAAATGAGTAAGCTGGAAGATGATCTGGTGTCAACAGGTCAGCAGATCACACAGGCACAGGATGATCTTACTGTTGCTAAAGAAAAAGAACATCAGCAGTACGAAGATATGAAGAAGCGTATCAAGTATATGTATGAAGAAGGCAACTCGACTGCGATTGAGACTCTGATCAGTGCTGAGAATTTCTCAGACTTACTTAACAAAGCAGAGTATGTTCAGAACGTACATAGTTATGACAGAAAGCAGCTTCAGGAATATATTGATACCAAGCAGCAGATTGCAGATCTGAAAGCACAGCTTGAAGAAGATCAGGCGAATCTGGAGTCTATGCAGTCTGATTATGAGGCAGAGCAGACGACGCTGAGTAATACGCTGGAATCTAAGAAAGAAGAAGTCGCAGATCTGGATCAACAGCTTCAGGCAGCTGTAGCAGCAGCTGAAGCAAAGAGGCAGGCAGAAGAAGCTGCAAAGGCAGCAAAAGCAGCTGAGTCAACAAAGTCAAATTCGACCGTTGCATCGACAAGCAACAGTGGTTCACAGACTGTAGGTAATACAACAAATAACAATAATAACAACACAACCGTTACACCGAGTGCACCAAGTGCACCAAGTACACCAAGTACCCCGACAGTGACTCCGGATACAAGTAATAATAACAGCAGTAGTGATAACGGTGGAAGTACATATGGCAACGGAAGCGCTATTTTAAGTGCAGCAGCAGCATACCTTGGAGTTCCTTATGTATGGGGCGGTACTTCGGGAAGTGGTGTTGATTGTTCAGGTCTTGTATACCTGGCACATCAGGCATGTGGTATTCCAATTACACGTAACTCATACAGTCAGGGAAGTGGCGGACAGGCAGTGTCAGACCCACAGCCGGGTGATGTTGTATGTTACGGAGGACATGTGGGAATCTACGCAGGAGGCGGACAGATGATTCATGCACCGCAGCCGGGTGAGGTCGTATGTTATACAAGTGTTGATTATGCATACCACTGGTATAGAAGATACTGGTAAGAATAAGATCTAAATAGAAAGTAAAAGATGCAAGTAAAAAAATTTTTTTACTGAAACTCAAAAAACGTACAAAATAAAGGAATTTTCATTTGGTAATCAACCATTTGAAAATTCCTTTTTTGATGAAACTATTTTGTTAATTTTAGAAAAATTTCTTTTTTCTACGGCGTCCTTTACAATAAGGGCAGGATTCACGATGTCTCTTCTGATAGAAAACTTTATCAGCTGGACTTAACGGATATTTGTGTTCAGAACTTCTTTTACAATTCCACCAAACCTTCTGTGAATATGTATCTAATATTTCATCGGGATTTACAAGGCAATAGTTTGCAATAAAATCCCAATCTTCCATTAAATCAGGATGAAGCGCGGCAAAGGATGTTTTTCCAGGAAGTGCTTTACGACCGGAACAATAAGGACAATCCGCTTCACCATTTATAACATCGATGATTCGAGCAGGATAATTACCGTGACAAGTAGGGCAACAATTTATTGGCATCACTAGAGCTGAAAGATAAGGTGAATTGGGACTATTTTATTTTGTTGGTTGCAAAAACAGGAATGAGATTTTCTGAACTAATTAAGCAATTGCCAGAGGATAAGCCAATTTTTGTTGATGGGGCAGTATACAATTCAACAGTAAACAATATACTTGCAAGACACTGTAAAGAATGCAATATACCAGTAATATCAATTCATGGTTTGCGGCACCCGTATGTCAAGCTCACGACAAAAAATTTGCAACTTTTTTTGAAAATTTCCGGGCAACCGCATAGCTGCCCGTAGCTGTTCCATACGGCGTTCATGGCTCATGCCTCCTTTCACGGTTCCGCAGTTGCTAAGAAGTCCTGCGTAACATATTCAATCTCAATCCGGTCTCCCGGAAAGATATAGACCTTATTGATAAGCCGGTCAATCAGGGCTTGCGTCAGAGTGCCGGCACTGTCTACTTCCTGAACGATTTCACGCTGTTTCAGTCTTGCTTCGTAATCGCTTTGTATCTGTTTGGTCTGTGCGGTAATAGCGGCATGGACATTCTTTGCCTGCACCAGTTCCGCGTCATATACCGCTTTCCGCTCCCTGTAGGTTTCCAGGTCAATCTCTCCAAGCGCATACTGTTCATAGAGCTGCCGTTTACTGTCCTGGATAGAGTGCAGCTTATCTTCATGCTCGGCCTGCTGAACCGTCTGCAAATCCAGCTTGTCTTTGCTGCTGTCAATTCCCAGCGCCGGACACATCTGCGCCCGGATTATCTCAAAAACCGCCTGCTCCAGATCAACCATTTTTACCCTTACCCCGTGACAAGGAAGATTTTCTGCCACTTCGGAATGACGGCAGTAAAACCAGACATCATTTCTGAGTGACATGGCATGGTCGCAACATCCACAGAATACCTTTCCACGGAGAAGGTAGTCACGCTGCTTTTTATTGGGAAGGGAGAACCGCTTAATTGAAGCATTGGCTTTCTCAAACAGTTCCTTGCTTACGATTGCCTGGTGGTGATCCGGGATTTTGAACCACTCGCTTTCATCCTTCAATTTCATGCGGCGGCTGCCAATCTCCTGTACCTTGCGCTTACCGATCACATAGGTGCCGATATACCGTTGGTCCGCCAGCATCCGCAGCACCGTTGAACTGTTCCAGACGCCATGCGTTCGGGAAACATTGTAGTGATCTTTGCCTTTATTCCTCCGGTATTCTCCAGGCGTAGGAATCTTCATGGCGTACAGTTTCCTCGTGATCTCTGCGGCGGTATTGCCGTCGGCTGCCCATTCAAATATCTGCCGGACAATTTCTGACACTTCCTCGTCCGGTTCCATACGCCCGTCTGCGCTCTTACGGTAGCCATAAGGACAAATGACGCTTTGATACTCGCCCCGGCGCATCTTTGCGTATTTGGCGCTTTTCGTTTTCATGGACATATCCCGGCTGTAACACTCACTGATAAGATACTTAAAGGCAATGTCAATCCCTCCGGTATCTCCTTTGAAATTGGCGGTATCAAAATCGTCGCTGACAGAAATAAACCGGGTATGGTAAAGCGGAAACACTCGCTCAATGAAATAGCCGGTCTCAATGCTGTTGCGGCCAAACCGTGAAAGGTCCTTCACAATGATACAGTCAATTTTCCCGGCCTGCACCATTGTCAAAAGCTCCTGTACCGCGGGACGTTCAAAGTTGGTTCCTGTATGGCCGTTATCAACAAATTCCAGGACTTCGCTGTTATCCCATTCCTGCAGCGACATGGCCTTTTCCAGAAGGAGCAGCTTTTGGTTGGGAATACTCAAACTTTCCGTCTTGAAGTCCTCCACAGACAGGCGGATATAAAGGGCAATCACATATTTCTGCTTCATTTTACCGCCTCCCCCTGAAATTCACTCTTAAACCGGAAAAAAACACGGATATTCCGCTCATGGTCGATCTCAATCCGCTCAATCAGCCGTTCAATCAGTTCCGCCGTCAATACATGGTCCTGAGCCAGTGATTTTGCGTCTTTTTCCATTGCACGGTAGCGTACAAGCTGGTCATCCAGGGCATCCATATCTTTTTCAAGCGCCTCAATATCGCCGGAAAGGACAGTGATAGATTCCTCATAACCTGCTTTCAGTTCAAAATATTCATCGCTGGTTAAAATGCCCTGTACGAAGTTTTCATACAGCCCCCGGATTAAACGCCGCTGTTTCTCTATTTCCTGCCGTTTGGCAGACATTTGGGATTTCAGCCCGTCTTTTTTCTGTTTCTGCCTTGCCTCCAACTGAAAGAGAGGAAGGGACATACCCAAAGCAACGGACAGCTCTTTTTCTAAAATAGTGGTGACGGTTGCAATCAGCTCTGTCTCCTGCATCATCACGCCTTTGCAGGTATCTTTCGCCACACGGCTGTTCGTGAGGCAATGGAACCAGTAAATATCCGGGCCTTTTTTACGTTCCGCCCGTTGCCGGTGGAGGCTCCTGCCACAGTCGGCGCAGAATACCTTACCCTTGAAAATATTCGGGGTATAGGGGCGTTTGGGGACCGCCCGGCTTTCCTCGCAGACCTGTTTCCGGTATTCCTGTACCGCAGTAAAGAGTTCATGGCTGATAATCGGCTCATGGGTGCGTCTGGCAATAATCAGGTTGTCATCGTCAGCCTTGACCTGCTGGTGGTCCACCATCTTTGTTTTGCCCTGCACCAGATCGCCGGTATAAACTTCGCTTTCTAAAATCTTCATTACCGTGCGGGTCTGCCATTTGCCGCTCCCAATCAGGCCGGGGCTGGTGATTTCACCGGTGGATTTTTTGTAGTGGCTTGGCGCCGCAATCCCCATTTCATTGAGGTTACGGACGATACGGTTCAACGCTACGCGCTCATAAGCCCATTCAAAAATCTGTTTCACGACAGGAGCCGTATTCTCATCGATCAGCAGCTTGTGGCAGTTATCCGGGTCTTTCCGGTAGCCATAGGGTGCCCGTGCGCCAATATAATCGCCGTCTTTCATGGCCTGTCTTGCCTGTGCCTTGATCTTTCTTCCAATATCCAGAGAATAGGCTTCATTTATCATATTCTTCAGGGGAAGCATAATGCCGCCGTGAAGGTTGCCGGGGTCCGCCGTGTCAAACTGGTCCGTGACCGCAATAAAACGGACATTATGCGCATAAAAATACTGCTCAATATAATAGCCGGTATCAATAGAATTGCGTCCAAGCCGGGAAAGGTCTTTAACGATCACACAGTTGATATGGCCCGCTTCAATATCAGAGAGCATCTGCTGAAATCCGGGGCGGTGGAAATTTGTACCCGTCAGTCCATTGTCGATGTATGTGTCATAGACTACAAAATCCGGTTTGTCCGCCAGAAAATCATTCAGCACCAGCTTTTGGTTCTCCACGGAGCAGCCCCGTTTCTTGTTATCCTCCACGGAAAGCCGGATATACAGTGCCACATATACATATAAGGACGGCGCCGGCATGGGAGATTCCGTCTGTTTCCTGCTTTTTCTTGCCATTTAGCCTGCCTTCCTTTCTGCGGCCTGTTCCGCGATTTGCTCCGCCAGTGCGACGGCCTTTTTATATTCATCCTGATAGTTAAATTCAATATGCAGCTCGTCCTTGCCGATTACCCGGATACTGCGGATAAGCTGCATGACCGCACGGCGGTCAATTTCTTCCATTGTGGAGAACTGCATGAAATGGTTGATCCAGCGGTTCCGCTCGCTGCGGTTCTCCAGTACATCCGTCAGGCGTTCTTCCCATTCGTCAATCGCCTTTTGCAGAAGTTCAATGTCGGCATTGTATTTCCGCTTATAGGAAAGATATTCTTCTTTGGTGAGAATCCCGCTTACCAGGTTCTCATAGAGCTTTGTCTTGAATCCCTCGATCTGCGCCCGCTGCCTTTCGTTTGCCTTGATCTGCGCGGTATATTCCTGAACCAGTTCCCGGTTGATCCGCTCCTGACTAATACTGGACAGCAGAGCATCCAGGGAAGCTACATTTTCAATATGGCCTTTCAAGCTGTCCTGCACACACTCGATCAAGTCTGTTTCCTTTAACATGACAGAGGAAGTACAGCCATTTTTCTTTCCGGTCGGGCAATAGTAGTAGTGGTATTCCTTGTCCTTGTAACGGTTCGTCTTGCGGGTCATGCGGCAACCGCAGCACCCGCAGATTAAAATGCCGGAGAACAGGTAGACCTTATCTGACTTTGGAGAGGTGCGGGTATCAATCCTTCGGAGCCTCTGCACCAGATCAAAATCATGTTTCTGGATAATTGCCTCGTGGGTACCCTCCACACGGACCCATTCGGAGGAAGGCTTGTCCTCACGCTCTTTCAGCTTGAAGTGGGGCGTCGTCTGCTTTCCCTGTACCAGCGTTCCGGTGTAGGTTTCATCCTGCAAAATACGGATAATGGTAGTCGCAGACCATTTACAGTCCTTGCGATCCGTATAGCCGCCTTTTGCATGGGGCATCCCGTGATTGCGTTTATATGCCAGTGGGGAAAGTATGCCCATCCGGTTCAGTTCATCCGCAATATGGGAAGCGCTAAACCCTTCCAGACGCTTTCTGAAAATATCCCGCACCACACCCGCCGCATATTCGTCAACTTCCAGACTTTTATGCTTATCGCCGGTTTTTACATAACCGTAAATGGTAAAGGCTCCGACAAAATCACCGCTGCGGCGTTTCACATCCAGGGCGCTCCGGGTCTTTACAGAAATATCCCGGCTGTATGCCTCATTCATAATATTTTTGACAGAGACGGTAAGGTCATCGGCAGCATCGGTTTCCGTGTCCACGTTATCATTGATGGCGATAAAACGGACGCCGTAAGCCGGGAACACCCGGCGCATATAACGGCCAGTTTCTATGTATTCGCGTCCCAGGCGGGAAAGGTCTTTTACAATTACGCAGTTGGCCTCGCCCTGCTCGATCATCCGCATCATTTCCTGGAAGGCCGGACGGTCAAAAAGAACGCCGCTGTAGCCGTCGTCAATCTTTTCCGCAACAACCTCAATTTCCGGATGCCTGGCAATGTAGTCGTCGATCAGCCGCCGCTGGTTGGCAACGCTGTCGCTTTCCACTGATTTGTCATCCGTATAAGAAAGACGGATGTACTTAATGGTCTTGTAAACCTGCATAAAAAAACACTCCTTTCGTTGCGCAGAAAAATCCCCGCAAT
>ERZ826613.1244-NODE-1244-length-31703-cov-3.796290_pt1 | contig 31703 bp, 26 predicted proteins | sample MGYA00519925_ERZ826613 | MGnify/ENA primary metagenome ERZ826613 (study PRJEB31778, sample SAMEA3449236) | human gut metagenome | biome: human gut; feature: human-associated habitat; material: faeces | place: United Kingdom | collected 2010/2012 ... | reverse complement strand
TCAAAAGCAAGTGCACTTTACTAGATTTAGGAGGTAAATATGAATATCGGAAATAAAATCAGAGAACTACGCAAACAACGAGGCATAACACAAGAACAGTTGGCGGAGAGTATAGGAATTTCTTTTCAGGCTGTTAGCAAATGGGAAAATAATATTGCTCTTCCTGATATCACTCTTGTTCCTGTACTGGCAAGTTATTTTGGTGTGTCTATGGATGAATTATTCGATTTCAACCTAAAGAAAATTGAACATGCAGTTAGGATCATAACTGAAAAAGCATATCAATACAGAGAGAGCAATCCTGCTGAGAGTAGGCGAATCCTCGAGGAGGGCTTAAAGAAATATCCCGAAAATGACATTTTATTAAACAATCTGCTATATGTATTAGATTATTCAGTAAAGCCGGATGAAACAATTGCAATTGCCAGCAAACTGATTGAAAAAACCAATCAGAACGACGTGAAATATGATGCGCTCCGATTTCTCGCTTATGCTTATAAAGCAAAAGGGGATTTAGAGAGTGCTGAAGCTGCTATTGAGCAAATCCCTGAAATATACTTTACTAAACTGACAGAGAAGGCTTATCTTTTGTCGGGAAAAGCTAAGTTTGAAGCTGCTGAAAAGCAAAAATGGATTTCTTTTGAAAACTTGCTTCAAATGATGTGGAAGTTAGCTGAATATTACGAAGAAAACGGAAAGATCGATAAGGCTATAGCAGAAACTAAAAAGGCTTTGAATCTCATATCTATTATCGGGAACTCCCAATTTGACACCTACGTAAAGTTTTTCAGCAAGCAAATAGAACGGTTAAAAAGCAGGCTTTAATTATCGTCATGTAGGCAATTGTTCGAAATATTTTCGCACTATCACCCGCAAATCCGATTGGCATATCCGTGTGCTTCGAGAATTCCCTCGTTGGCAAGTGATACGAGAATCGAAAACATAAGAGTGAATATTCGCTGAATTTTCACTGAATATTCGCTATGTTCGCTGTAAAAAGTGGCTCAAGTTTTGAAATATTCGCTGTAATTTTTGGCAATAGCGGATTTACAAATTCATAAATCGCACATTCGACTTTTATTCGCCTCCTTTGTACAATATAAGCGCAAAGGAGGTTTTTACTATGACTGACACATTATTTGAACAACTCGGCGGTACATACACGCAACAAGGCGATTATCTACTGCCGAACCTAGCTTTACCAGCGGAAAAAGAAACGGGTAATATCGGCGTGTGGGCATTAAGGCACAAACGATATTTGAAACATCATCATAATGTGCTGTACTACAATTTGCTCACTTCCGGCAAGCTCCATTCCCACCTCGCCAATACCGAAGAACAGGCACAGGAGCTTTTTTCTCGGCTGGTAAAAGAATACGCCGAAAAGGAAGGTGTCACGGAACAACTCAAAGCCACCGACCAAATGGCTTGGGTGCGGAGGATGAACAATATTAGTTCTCAAGTGAGAGAGATAGTAAATCAGGAAGTAATAGATTTTTAAGCAAGTAGGCACAGGAAGAGTGTTCCTGTGCCTACAAAATTCTCACTTAGAAATAAATAAAAGCTTCTTAAATTACAAAAGAGACAGCACATCTCCAAAGCTACTCTCATTTTTTGTTTGTATTGTATTTGTTACTGCTTCCTTGTAATAAACCAATTTTGAATAATTGCTTATTCCCTTGCAGTTGAATAACAAATTATATCTCTGATATCATGTTTTGAATTACTTTATTCTTCAATTTGCAAGCAATCGGTTTAAGCTTTTTGCATTGAGAATCTAGATGCAGACACTCGTTGTATATGATGCTCAATAGGAAGTAGACTTCTGGAACTTCTATAGGCGGGGTATAGAACGCGGTCAGGGTGGATTCCCGCGCGGAGGCGTATTCGTCCTCGGACAGCAGGGCTTTCAGCTCGCCGTATCCGCTGTGCTTTTCATCGAAGCAGTCGGCAAGGCCGCCCCAGCCCACATAGCGGGAGAGGATTTCCTGTTCAGCCGGTGTCGCAAAGCGGTTTTCTTCTTCGAGCTGTTTAAGCAGCCGGATGGCGGCGATATTGTTCCGAAAACGCTCGCCCGGCGTTCCAACGCCGAGCGCATCGTCGGCAATGCGGAAATTATGGCGCTGCGCCTGCGGTATCTCCGGGTGGAGGACAAAGCTCTGCGCGCGCGGTTTGCGCTGCGGCTTCGGCGGCTCTAATGCGGCGGCTTCCTGCTCAACCGGCGCTGCATCCTTTTTGGCTTTCTTGTCGGCAAACTGTTTGTTCAGCTCCGCAAGATAGCCTGCCGCCTGCCATTCGCTGCTAAATTCTTCGCCGACGCCATCCTCGTCCACATAGTAGCCGTCTTGCAGGTCATCCCAAATCCCATAAGCGATTCGCGCGCCTCTGTCCAGTTCGACAACATGGAAGCGTTCATCCGGGGTTGCCTGTTCAGGCTCGTCGATTGCAGAGGGTATCTGCTCCGGTACAGGCGCGTCAATGATTTCAAAGCCCTGCGGCGGCGGGTCAAGTCGTTCCGCAAAGTCCGGCGCGATCGTGCTGCCGTCCTCATGGCGGTACACCTTGATGCTCATGGGAGTACCATAGTGATTTTCCTCCATGATGTCGCGGATAAACTCTGCTTCGTCGATATACTCCATGACATCACTAACCCTGCCGTCTGAGCCGAGGTATTCAATGCGCCCGACCGGGACGGATTCAACCGGCGCGTCCTTGTGCTGTGAAAGCAGCAGCTCGGTGCGTCGCTCGTTTCCGCTTTGCTCGGCAATCACAACATCAAAGCCTCGGTCATTGAGCATATCCGCATAGGTGGAAAGACGATTACCGGGAACGCCGCACATTGGAATACGCTCATCGGCGCTTACGGCGCGGCTGGTAAGCGTAAGCTCCAACGCCTTTGCCACCGGCTCTGCGTCATCGCCCATAACCTCAAAGAAATCGCCCACCTGATACAGTACAATGGCGTCCGAGTAGCGTTCCTTGATTTCGGAATACTCTTGCCACGGCGTTTTTTCGGGAGCGTTGCGTTCTTGCAGATCGCTTTCCGCTTCGGATATGAGCGTCTGCATGGTTTCATCGGTTCTGCCTATCCTGTCGGGGTGCGGGTCGGCGTACTCATCCAGAAACTCGTCATACTCCGGTGTGCCGAGGTCGATCAGCTCCGTGTAGGCGGCTGCGTCCAGAAATTCAAAAAACCCCTCAACCGTTCCGCTTTTGTCCCTTGCCTCCTGTATCAGCTCATAGGGAAGCTGCATAACGACAAACTGACCTCCGGCATTGGCGTCCGGGTTATAATAGACGGCTTCAAACATCTGCCTGTCGGGACGGTTGAAATAGTAATCGTCATCGCCTATCGGGGTGGTGTTCGGATTTTCCGTTCTTTCTTCAGCGGGCAAAACCTCAACCAACAGATGGTCGTTCAACGGGTTTTCCTTTAGCCTCTCGTCGAACTCCGCGCGGGGTAGTTCCTTGTTGATAATGGGGAAAGCCGGGTCGAACAGCAGGACGGTATCCCCGTCAAAAGAGAGGATTTCATACTCTGCCGTTCCGAGATAGACGGTATCGCCAAGAGAAAGGCGATATTTCTTTTCCGGCTCCGGCGGCGGATTCAGCTCGTCATAGGTCGGCTCCAACGGCAAAGCAATTTCCGTGGCAAGCTGTGCAAGCAGCGTCTCGGCGCGCTCCTGGTGGTGGGTATGGTTGGAGATAATGCCGGTCAGGGCTTCGCGCATAAGGGGCAGGATATAGTTGCCGTCAGATAGCGTCCATGTGGTTTTGCTGCCGATGGCGAATTGACTTGCGCAGTCGAGCAGCACATATTGATTCAAACAGGCGTCGGTGTTGCCGAGCTGCGTCTGAAAGTCGTTGTAGTCGCGGATAAGGGAACGAAACTCCTCGCTTACCTTTCCGCGCTCGGCACGGGCGGCTCTTTCCGCAAGATAGGCGGGGTACTGCGCCTGCTCCGCCTTGTTCAAGTAGCGATTGGCAGCGATAAGCTCGGAAATGCGCTTTGCAACGGCAGGCCATTTCAGCAGGACAACGCCGTAATTAGGGTCGCCTTGAAAGCCCTGCCTGATGGTGATGCCCTTGCTGTCATGGCCTTCCCATAGACCGCTGCCCGGTATGGCGTCAGAGCGTCCTCCTGTGCCGTACTCGTTTTTCAGAAAGTTTGCATTTTCATCGGTACTTTTTTTAAGGGAAAACTGCTCGAAAATTCGCATTTTACCCTGCGACACGCCGCTGCCGCCGCACAGCACATAGTCTATGGCCTCCTGCGGCAAAGAAAAAGCGGAAGCCTTTTGCGCTTCCGATTCCTCAATGAGCGACATTTGCTCCGCCTGCGTAGGCAGCATTTTTTCACTTGGATCAAGCCAGCGGTCTAAAAGCATCATGCCGTTTACAGTATCGGCAACACTGGGCCAGTAAAGATAGACCTCCTTTTCGCGGCTCAAATACTTACCGCGCCAAAGATGCAAAACATCCTGATAGGCTCTGTATCCTGCGCGCTGTCCGTTTTTCAGAATGATCTCCGTGAAGGTGTTGTTGAAAAAAGACCGAATAAAATCACCGCGTTCCTTTCTGTCCTCATGTGAGGCAAAAAACGCGGTGATTTCCTGTCTGTGATTTTTCAAAGCGTTGCAGGTACGCAGCAGCTCGTTCTTTTCATCGTTTTCGTGGTAATAGGCTATTCCTGAGCTGCGATTAAAGTCGTGACCGCTTAGCTGTAAATTAGCTCCGTCAGGACGATCTCCTCCGCTGCGCTCCTGATGTTGTTCATCATCTGCACCCATTTCATCTGATCCGATGCTTTCAGACTCTCCGTCACGCCATGCGCCTTTGCCATCTGCGCGGTCAGGCGTTCCATCATCTCCGTTGCCTGCCGGTCGATCTCCGTCAGATGCGCGTTCAGCTTGTTCGTCAGCAGCATCCCCGTGTAAATCCCGTCCCTGTGGTCTTTCAGGTAGCTGCGCCGCAGCATTCCATATTTCCCCAGCGTCGGACTCTCCGGCACGGTCAGGTCGGGCAGAAGGTAGTCGCCCTGCATTGTATAGGTCAGTTCCATATTCTTGACTCCTTTCGGTAGTTTTGTTTCCGCTATCATTGTAGCCGGAAGTCCGGTTATCCGCAAATGTGCGATTTTGCTTTCTTTCCTCCATTTGCAGATTTTTGACCGTCGCCCCGATCTCGCGCAGTACCATTTCGGATATATCGCTTGCCGCGCCGCCGAGAATGGCGACGGTCTGCGGGGTGCTGAAATCAAAGACGCGAACAAAATCCTCGCGGTCAAAATACTCGCGCGCGTCCATTCCGCAGCGGGTCAGCAGTATAAAGGCGACGCTGTTCGTAAGCGCCGTCTTAAACCATACCTCTGTGTTCAGCTCGTCCAGTTCCTCCAGAAAGCTGTCGCCTTTGACAGAACGCAGGTCGGACAGATAATCCGAAAAGTTATCCTCGACCGCGTTCTTTGCCGTTTCAAGCAGGGTGGAAGCAAGCCCGCCCTTGCTCTCGACAGCGCCAAAGCTGTTTTCCAGCGCTTCGGTAACGGCCTCCGTATACTGCCCGCGCATCTGCCAAAGAGAGATATGCGCGCCGACGCGGGTATTGGTGTCGGATACATCGAACACATGGCGCAGCCTGTACGGTATATCCTTATCCGAGAGTAACGCGATGCCCTTTGTCCCTTTGTTGACCCAGCGCCCCAGACGGTTCCAGGTTTCAATCTCCGCGCAGGCGGTGGCGTTCGGCTTTTGCGCGTGGATCAGTATTTGGTCTTTGAATTTGTACTTGTAATTGCTGGCGGCGGTCGTGAGAAAGCTCATCCAGTTATCTGGATTTTGCGTAATGTCGCGGGCGGTATGCTCCGCCATGCCGACAATGATCTGATACTTACTTGCCACTCGCATGACCTCCCTTCAAGGAAATGTTGACGCATATATCCATACAAACGCCGGGTGAGAACAGCTCCATCGACGCCAGCAGTCCGTTTTTCGCATTGGAAATCTTGGTTATCCGGCTGTTGAGCTGTGCGACGGTCGTGTTGACCTCCGCCTGAGTCGCGGCGTAATAGTATCCCGCCGTGTCGCTGCAAACAGGAAAGCCGCCGCAGCGCAGGGCGTTGACCGTTTTGCGGATTTCCGCACCCTTTACATGAAAAACGGCCTCAAGCGTTTTGCTTGAAGCCGCGTTCTGTCTGCCTGTGTGGTGGGTGCGAAGATACCTGCACAGCGCAGTTTCCATATTCAATTCAGACACGGCGTCCCTCCTTATCTTGCGTGTTCTTTCACGGGCGGGTGTTTCTTCATATACTCCTTCAGCGTGCAGCTTACACCCTCGTAATTCCAGTCCTTTTCCGGGTCAATATCCCGATAGGCGTTGTTGATGGCGGGGCTTTTCTCCAAACGAATCGGTCTATTGGAAAGAAGCGTGCCCCAGTGATTGACCATGATCCATTTACCGATTTGGACGGGATCGCCCCGCTGGTCATCGTCATGGCGCACCTCGTACAAATACATTCCCTTGGGAACGGTATCCCGGTCTATGCGGGCGCAGGTAAAAAGCATTGGCTTGTCCAGTACCGTGACCGATTCAAAGGTTTCCTTTGTTGCGTCTATTCCACCCATATCCTTTACCTCGCTTCCTCTCTCTGTGGCTGCCGTATGGGGAAGTCCCACCCGTAGACCCTGCCGATCTCATCGCCCAAGCGTTTGGTCACGCGGGTAATGTCGGCGCGGGTCACAATGCCGTCATAGATTTTTTCTTTCAGCCGGTCGATCTGCTCCTCGGTCGCGCCGTCCTTGTAGGTGCGGTAGAGGTAGTGATTCGTACCGTCGTGGTGGATGGCGTCGCAGCGCATATCCCCGTTTTTATCCACATACCAGGTGGAATAATCTGTGTCGGAATACAGACAGTCGCGGATATTGCCGCTTTTGATCTCCTTATACCCGGAAAAGCGCCCGTTCCAGCGCCCCAAGTCGGCAATCACTAAAATAGGTTGCGAAAGCTGAATGTCCAAGCTGCACCGTTCATCGTTCAGATAGTCGCCGTTGATTTCATACATCAGCTCCATGCGCTCATACTCGGTTTTCTCCGGGTATTCGGCTTCAAGCTCGTCCTTCCAGTCCTCGTAATCCAAGTCATAGTTGCTCCAGATGAGATGCCTGTTATCGCTCATCGTGCGTCACCTCGATCTTTCTCACGCTGTACTGAGGTGATTTCCATGCCTGTGTTTTTCCAGAACACATTTCCGTTTTCATATTCTTGTTCTGCCTTTTCTCTTGCTTCTTCCGCGCTGCTTGCCTCAACAACAACGCCGCCAAAATTGATCTCCTCCATAGAAACCATATATTTCATCGTGCGTCACCTCTGTCTTTCTGCTTCATTTGGATGGGCGTACCGTTTTCATCGTAATTCTTCGGGTCGGCGGCAGGCGCGTCCCAGCCGAACATAGAGCCTGCCAGCATAGCCGCCTCCTGCGCCTTGCTGACTCCGTTTTTCGTGTTGCGGTCATCTGCAAAAATGCGGTTTTCGGCTTCATCCGCGCTCGAAAACTCGCTGGGAAAATAGCCCTTTTCTCCGCGCCGGATAGCGATCAGCTCTCCGCTTGACGGCAGAACGGAATGACAGCTTTCCGGCAGAGAGGAGCGCAGCGGTGTGATCGTCGCGCCGTTTCGCTCCATCAGCTCGGCCAGCTCACAGATGTGGTAGGGGTTATTTCCCACCTCCAGATGATACTCGTCGATATACCGGCAGGTGCGATCGTTCTTTTCGCCCCACGAAGATGTGATGCGAATTTTATCGCCGTCAGGGATGCGGAATTTCTCTTCATAATGCGGCGTGATAAACCGAATACCGCGCTCCGCCTGCTTCAAGTGCCTGTCCAGCCATTCACGGACATAGCAATAGCAGTACAGATTGTACTCGCCCTTGTGCGGGTTCAGCCGCATCAGATAGGCGTATTGGTCGGTATCGACGCGAACTCCGTATTCACGCTCATTCCCCAAGCTGTCTTTTCCAAAAGAGGCTTCGGGATGAGAATTGCAGTATTTGGAAAGCGCCGCGCGGTTATGCAGGAAATAACCTTCGTCCCGAAACCCGTTGATAACCTCGTCAAATTCATCCTTGAACGCCTGCGTCTTGAGGTCTTTGCGAAAATCGTTCCATGTGGAGAAAAAGCCCTCGCCGTTTGAATCCATATCGGCTCTCAAATATCCGATGAAGCCGGTCTGCATGGAAATTTGCTGACTTTGGGAATAGGTGTAGTTTTGCTCCGGCAGTGTAACAGGGCGAATATACAGGGTCGTATCATTCATTATCTCTCACGCTCCTTTTCTTTTTTAGCGGGTGGTGTGTCTTGTCCTTTGTTCTGTTCAAGCGTCTGCTTGCGCGCCTCCCAGTATTGCGGATAGTACCGCTGTACGCTGCCGTCGATCAGCTTTTCATATTCGCCCGGCGCGTAATACTCATTGACCGGCGCGGTAAAAAGCCGCTTATCCATCAGCTCACGCAGCGCCACGGCAGCGGCGCAGTCCTCCTCAAAGCAATACCAGCCGCACTCAAAGAAGGCGCAGTCAAGAGCAGCTTTGGAAAACACTTTTTTCGCCGTATCCATTCGCGCCATAATTCCGCCGTGGCTGGCTGTGCTGACCGAGTAAATGCCGGGGGTAAGCATATCGCAATGTTGGATTTCTCCCCATGGGGAATATCCCGGTTCTGTCATCATTATCGTTCACGCTCCTTTCCCTTCGGCTGCTTATCCATGCGCTGCTGCTGTATTTCAAGCTCCTGTCCGGCACGCTCCAAAAGGTCTTTCTCCGCCGCCCCGCGGCTGTCCATATAATGACCCCAAAAGTAGTTGTCGCCGTTCTTGCACTCCCATGTGACATACATCGTGCCGAAGCGGGTTTGGTTTTCTCCGATTACAAACTCCGTCTTGCCGATATGAATGGAATCTGTAATGAGATAATCGGCGTTTGTGCGTGGTTCCATATTATCGCGCCTCCTTGCTGCTTTCTTTTTTACTTCGCTCCTGCTGAATGGCTGTAAGCCCGTGCTGCGCCCATGCAGGCAGCTTGTCCGGCTCCATAATGCCTAAAATGTCCCGGCGCTCAAACCGCGCCTCCTTGCCGCTGTATAAATCCTTGCAGAAAACCGCAGAGCCGCGGCTGTCCGGGCTTGCGCCGAAGCCGCCCAGACAGATCTTTAGCTGCCGCGTTGCCGCACGGTATTCCCGGCGCAGGATTTCCGGCTTGATGACGACGATTTTTCCGTTCAGATCATCGCCGTGCGTGATGGGCGTGCAGCCATCGGCGGTGATCGGCGCATTGTCAATGCCCTGAAAGCTCGGCGCGAACAGCTCTTCGCGTGTTTTCTCCGCCTGCGCCGCCACACGCTCCCCGAAATATTTGACGATTTCCGGGTAATCGTCGCTGACCAGCACATCGCCGTACCGTTCAAACAGGTCGTTCCATTCCCCGATGGCGGTCATATATTTTTGTCCGTTTTCATCGGCTTGGTTTTCGCCTATCACGATCTCGCGGTCGCCAATTTTAATGGCGTGGATGATCTCATAGTCGCCGGCCATGCGTTTATCCTCATTCACTTTCTTTCCTCCCTTCGTTTCAATAAGTAAAGGGCGGCTTTCGAGCCGCCCCTTGAAACTCACTTCTTGCGTCTGTTACGGATATACAGGAATACCAGCCCTGCTACAATGAACAGAACAAGCCCGATCCCGATCATGGTTTTTGCGTCCATGCTTAATCCTCGCTTTCTTCAGTTTTCTTTTTCTTGCGGAAGCCAAAGAAGGCTGTGGCTCCGATACCGGCAAGAGATACCGCGCAGAGCGCCGCCCACAGTCCGATGTTCGTGCTGTCTCCGGTCTTGGGAATGTCCGGCGTAACGGGCTTCAGCTTGTTGTAGAACTTGGCAACGGTGGTTTTGTCTGCAAACACCGTGAGCGTGATGTCATCGGGCAGAACATACCTTGCGTTTGCCTCGCCTAATACCTCGGAAATCACATACTCTCCGACGCGCAAGCCTTCAATGCGAATCTCGCCGTTTTCATCGGTCACATACTCTTTGGAGAACTGCTCGCCCGTGGCGCTCACGCCCGTGGCGCTCACGCCCGTGACCTTGAAGGTGAAGCCTTCCACGACCTTATCCTCAGAGGTCTTTTCGATGCGGATGCTGCCTCGCTGCGCGTCGTTGACAAAGCCCTTTCCGGCTTCATTTTCAACCGTAACGGTCGCGCCGTTTTCGGTGATGGCGAAATAGTAGGCGTTTTCATCAAGAAGGAAGCCCTCCGGCGCGGTCTTTTCCTTGACAAAATAGCCGCCATAGAGGAGGTCTGCCATCTCGTACACGCCTCCGGCAAGCTCGATCATTGTGCCGAGCAGCTCATCGGCTGCGTCAAACACCTTGTCGCCGTTGCTATCCGCATAAACCTCAAACACAGCGCCGGACAGGTGGTTGTCGGGGTAGTCTTTATCTACCTTTGTGAGCTGCACATTGCCGCGAATACGGGTGTTTTCGATTTCCACCTCAATCACCGCACCGTCCTTATCGACCACAGCGGAGAAAGAGGTGTCGGAGAGAACAAAGCCTGTCGGCGCTTCGATTTCACGGACGATATAGCTGCCGTGGGGAATATCCGCAAAGGAAAAACCGCCGTCCTCCGCAGAGATGGCGGTCAAAAGAGCAGTTCCGGCGGTAAACTCGGTTTCATCGCTCTTAAACAGACCGATGACCGCGCCACCCAGCGCCTTGCCGTCCTCGTCCTTTTTCAGCCCGTGGATCTCACCGCGAATCAGCTCGTTCTCGATGGCCTCGCCGTCATTGACCTTGATCTCCACCAGCGCCGTGTCCTGTCCGGCATAGTCAAATGCAACGGCATACTTCGCATCAGAGATGAGATAGTGGCTGTCGGCGGCGATTTCCTTGACATACAGCTTTGCGCCTACGGGAATATCCGTTACAAAGCTCGCCCTGCCGTTTTCATCGCAGCCTGCGATCTCCAGCAGTCCGTCAGCCGGAATCACCGTGCCGTCTGCGGCGGCAATGTCATCGGCGGCATAAAGCCCGAAGGACACGGCGGTGATCTCGCCGTTTGCGCCGATGCCGAACAGCTCGTCGGTTTCAAGCGTTTTGGATATCTCCACCTTGACCTTCTGGCGCTCGTTATAGAAGCTCGCTGCCGTTTCGGTAATGCTCACTTCCTGCCCCGCATAGGTCAGCTCGGCGGTGTGGACTTCTCCGTTTACGACCATTCCGTAGGGCGCGGTGATCTCGCGGATTTCGTATTTGCCGAGATAGAGTTCCTTTGTGGTGGCAACGCCGTCTGCGTCGGTGGTAACGGTGTCTACGACCTCGCCCTTGGCATAACGCAGCGTGCCGTCCGGCGTGATGATGTCCTCCGCAGCAGTTACTTCGTACACCGCGCCTGCAAGCCCTTTGACTTCGTACACAGGCTGATACACGCCGCTGCTTTCGGCAACGGTGGAGAACACCTCGCCGGTTTTCGTGATATTGATAACGCCCTTCTGCGCCATGTTCGGACGCTCGACTACAACAACGGTAACGGCGCTTTCCTCGCTGGAATTGTCCTCCGTCACATCAAAATACACCGGCTCGCCGTTCAGCACATAGCCATAGGGCGCGCCGATCTCGACCAGCGAATAGCCCTTGCCGTAGGGCAGTTTTTCGGGCGTCACGAGATAGCCCTCCGCATTGGTGTAAAATACATCAATGGTGGTGGGCGTCGGGTAGGTGTAGGTCATTTCCGCCTTACTGCCGTCCGGGTTGTAGATTTCAAAAGCTGCACCCGCATAAGGAATGACCTTGCCCGTTTCCGCGTCGGTCTTGATGACCTTGATATAGCTCTCGAAGTTGGCGTTGTTGATGAGATAACGGTAGGTCGCGCCGTTCTGCGAGATATACACATCAAAGTCCGGCATCAGTTCACGACCGTCCCAGCCTTTTATCTGACGGACGGTGTATATGCCGTAGGGCATATCCTTGGTCTGGGCAAAGCCGTTCTCGTCACAGATGAGATAGTCGCGCTCGGTTTCTTTTGCGGCTTCATAGCTGCCTGCGGATTTGAGATAGACCGCAAACTCTGCGCCGTATTCGGGCGTTTCTATCTGTGTGCTACCATCGTCCGTGTGCTTGATGAGCGCAATATTGCCCTTAACGATAATCTCTGTCGCATCCACGGCGGTGCTGTTCAGCTCGATGGTATAAAGCTCCGGCTCCGCGCCCACATGGTAGCTTGTGCCGTCCAGCAGATAGCCCTCGGAGGGGTTGATTTCGCGGATACTCCAGTCCGAATCGCAGACATAATAGCCGGTGGTAAACTGGCCGTTTGCGTCCGTGGTATAGCTGTCGATAAGAGTGTCGCCCTTATACAGCCCGTAGGTCGCGCCTGCAAGCGTGGCGTCGCCCTGCGGCAAGCCGGTTTCGCTGTCGGATTTGGTAAGCGTGACATTGAACTTTTTGAGGATGTTCGTAAAGCTCTTATCCGTCACGGTGTTCCATTCCACCGCCGCCGTCTGCTTGTCCGGCACTACATAGCGGATGGCGGTATCAACTTCTTCAAGCGTATAGCCCGTGCCGATGAGGACATCGCTGAAATACGCCTTACCCGAACTGTCGGTAACAGCGTATTCATCGACCGCAAGCCCTGAAAGAGAAATGCCGTAGAGGTGGAAGGTCACGCCCTCGTTCAGCCCATCCTCGCTGGTTTTGGTAACGGCAAGGTCGCCGCGTTTAAGGGTGTTGTTGAAGTTTACGGTGGCAGTCTGCCCGCTGACGATGGTAACGCGGCGGGTTTCCTGCGGCTCGTATTTGTCGATGGCCTGCTCGGTAACGGTGTAGACGCCGGGGTTTAAGTCGGAAATCTCGATCACGCCGTTTGCGTCGGTCGTTCTTGTGGTGTTGACGCCCTCGCCGGAAATCGTGAAGCTGATATCGCCCACCTTGCCGTCCTCGGAGGTTTTGACGAGCTTCATACTGCCGGTCATGACCTCAAGGCTCATATATCCCGTCACGGGATCGTCTACGGTCGCGCCGTAGGTGGCGAAGTCCTGCGTACCGCCGCCTGTCACGCCATCGCCCCATACCACAACGCCCCTGCGCGTTGCATTGGTCTTTTCGGCGGTAATGGACACAGCACCGGTGGGCGCGGTATCGCAGGAGATGGTAAGCTGATTGCCGCTGACCGAGAACTGAATACCGCTGATATTGCTGGAGAACTTGAAATTATCCAGCACGCCGTTGGTATCGGTAAGGGTAACGGAGTAGTTTGTGCCGTTCCATTTCAGCTCGTAGGAGCCTGCGGCGGCGGAGCTGCGGTTGAAAAAGCTGGGCAGCATGGTGTGCTGCTGTACCGCGCTTTCGATCTGATCGTAGTAGCTGAAAATCTGACTGCGCAGCGGATGGTCGTCACGGATCATCTCAATGACATTGTTGTAGCCCTGCGAGCTGCCCCACACATGGTTAAACCGGCTGTCGCGCTCGCCCACGACGGTTTCCCATACGAGCAACTGCGTGGCGATCTGCGCGGCAAGCTCATTTTCGTCCGTTCTCCCGGTGTCGCCGTTGCCCTGCCAGCCGTACAGCATGATTCGACCGATATACGCCTTAATAGCGGTGGGAGAAATGGTCGGATTCAGGCTCGACGGGTAGCTGTCCCAAAAGCTCTCGCCGTAGGCGCTGTTTAGGTCGCCGGTGGCGCAATGCACGCCCGGCTCGATGCAGTAGACGATCTGACCGGAATAGCTGTCCTTACAGAACACCGACCAGTAGCCGTCCCGTCCGGCGCTGTTCCAGCCGCCCATAAGGGACAGGGCGGGGTGTCCCCACGCGGTGCGGTTTGCGCCGCCGCGAGGAAGATCGTACATATACAGCGTCATTTCCTCCGTTGCGGCAAACGCTGTGGTTGCCAGTCCCGTAAACATCCCGACGCTCATCACAAGCGCCAGGAGCAGGGACAAAATGCGTTTTCCTCTTTTCAAAATATTGTCCTCCTTTGATTTTGGGCAAAAAGAAAAGACCCACCGTGTTAAGGTGAGCCTTCGCTTTCCGCCGTTTGGTTTTACTGTGTTATGCGTACCCTATGAAAATTTCATGATTGCCTCCGCCCAAGTCCACCGACCATACCCAAATGGCGGTAAATCCGCTGTCAAGATACCAGTCCAGCCGGTCACGGATGTCGCGCTCCAGATAGATGCAGCCTGCGTGCGCCTCAATGGGCGTGTCCCAACAGCCGGTCGCCGTGCTGTCAAGGGATAAGCCGATGCTTTGAGCGTAGTTCTTTGCAAAGCTGACATACCCGCTGACATCGAAAGCTGGCGTTGTCGGTTCCGGCTCCGGCGTTGGCTTGGACGGCTCCTCCGTACTCTGCGGCGGCTCCTCCGGCTCTGACGCAGGCTCGGACGGTGTGCTGACCGGCGTTTCTGTCTGCTGCGGCTGCTCCGTCTTTTCCGTTGGTTTAGAAGCCTCGGTTGCAGGCTTTTCGCTGCTTTCGGGCGCTGCCGTATTGGGGGATGCAGTCGATTCCGCTTCCGCGCTTTCGGATGGAACTTCCGTTACCGGCTCAAAAGAAGATGCCGATGGCGTACTGCCGGTCATTTCTTCCGTTTCTTTTGTATCCCCGTTTTCCGCCGTTGTAGCTGTCGAAGCCTCAACTTCTGCTCCCGTACCGTATGCTGTGGAAGCGGGGTTATTAGCACAAGCTGAAAGAGAAACAGCCGCAAAAAGTATAACAAGAATAAGCGCCCTTTTATTCATAACAGATTACCTCCATGTGTGGTTTGCGCTCTTATTATACAGCTCACAGCGTTTTCCCGCAAAGGTATGAGGGCTATTCTTTCTTTTCAGCAGGTACAGCCGGTTTTTGAGGGGGAGAGTGTGAGAGGGGGAACAGAAGTGACCGCCCTGAAAACGGGCAGACTTGCCCCTTGTTAGGTCGTTTATCTTTCCTGACTTCTCTCTTTCTGCCTTTCCTGATACCGATGATAATATTCCAGCGCTTTGAGAACATAATCCTCGGTTTTCTCATAGGGAATGTTGGACGGGATATACTGCCGCAGGCGCTCCGCCTTAAAGGTAAACTTCTCCTTTTGATTCGGCTTTTCCTCGCTCATAATGGATTCGATAACATCCGGGCCGATCTTGCCGTTCTTGGAAAACTCCTTCATCTTGATGGCCTGCGCCAGCGACGGCGTTGCGTCCGTGTAGGAAACGGTTTCAAGCAGCGCGGCTTGCTGCTCCTTTGTGAGATAGGACAGCTCCACGGCAGGGCGGAAGGCGATCCGCCCCTCGTCCACCATATTCAGCAGGTCGGGAATCAGCTCTGTGAGGCGGATATATCTCTGAATCTGCGTATTACTGTCAGCCGATTTTTCAGCTAACAACTCACGGGAAGTTTTGCTGTCTAACTTCTGTCCCAGTGGGGCAGAAGTTAAATCTGTTCGTTCACCCTGTTGTCTTTTCATTGCTTCCAGCCGCATTTTGTAGCTGAACGCCTTTTCGCTGGGGAGAATCGTGGAACGCTGCAAATTGGATTCTACCATTAAAATAATGGCTTCGTCCCGCGTCAGCTCCTTGATCTCCGATTTGACGGTTTCAAGCCCTGCAAGCTCGCAAGCCTTTTTGCGGCGATGCCCGGACACGATCTCATACCGTCCGTCCTCCTTTTGACGAAGCGTGACGGGCGTGATGATGCCGCGTTCCTTTACGCTCTGCACGAGCGCGTCCATGTCATCGTCCAGCCGTACTTGAAAGGGATGGTCGGGAAAATCGTCAATTTCGGAAAGCGGGATTTCATAGATTTTCGGCAGCCTGTTTTCTGCGCGCCCCGCGTCGCTCATAAAAAGCTCATCGAACGCTGTTTTCAGACCTAAATCGACTGTTTTCTCTTTGTTCAATCATCATCACCTCCTTCGTCAACTCCTCGTAGGCCGCCGCCACCTTGCCGCTTTTGTCGTGGGCGAAAATGCTCTTGCCCTCCAGCGTTGCTTCGGCGGCGCGTACCGAAAACGGGATTTCGGTGTCAAACACCTTTACGCCGCTGCCCGTCTGCCGCAGGGAGGCGATGATCGCCTTTGCGTTGTTGGTGCGGTTGTCTACCATTGTGAGCAGTACGCCGTCCACGCGCAGCTTTGGGTTGATTTGCCGTTTCACTTTGCCGATGGATTTCAACAGCAGTCCAAGCCCCTTTGCCGAAAGAAAGTTAGGCTGCGAGGGGATGAGTACGCTGTCGGCGGCGACCAGGGAATTGATGGTCATCATACCCAGCGACGGCATACAGTCTATCAACACATAATCGTAGTTCTTTTTTACCGCGTCCAGGCAGTTCTTTAATACCATCTCGCGGCTCATCGTGTTGAACAGACCGACCTCAAAGGCTGACAGCTCAATGTTGGACGGAAGCAGATCGACGCCTTCGCTGTGATGAATGATCCCGTAGTCCTCCGGCATTGCCTTGTCGTCCACGGTGTTCTGCATGACCGTGGCAATCGACACGGGCAGCTCGTCCGGGTTTTTAACGCCGAGGCTGACGGTCAGGCTGCCCTGCGGGTCTGCGTCCACTAAAAGCACACGCTTTCCCATTCGCGCAAGCCCTACGCCGAGATTGACCGTCGTGGTCGTTTTGCCCACGCCGCCCTTCTGATTCGTGACGGCGATCACATGACATTTCTCCATGGGGATTCCTCCTTTCTCCGAAAATGAAAATAGCCGCCCACTTTTGACGGTGGGCGGCTATGTAAGAGGGGCTTTGATTTAGCCCCTTGTTTTTACTCCCATTCGGAAATGGCGTTTTCCTCCGATTCGTAATCAAGCATCAGGTCTGCGGTATCTTCAAGGAACTCTCCCATGAAGATTTTGATCGCTTCCTCATACTCCTGCATTTCAAGAACAGACGCCGGAATCTCCAGTGCGATTAAATCATGCAACGCAAGGAGCAGGGTGAAAGCCTCCTTGTATTTCTGCACTTCATACAGCGCCTCAAAGGAGTGCTTTAATTCCCGCAGAGTATTCAGCGTGCCGGACACCTCATATACACCGTCCCAAAATTCAGAGCAATACGCCCCTGAAACTGTATTGAGTATGTCTGCAACCGGAGAATGGATACCTGTTTCGGAAGTTGTTTTTTTGAGTGTCATAGACAATTCCTCCTATTTCTAATTCATACGAAGTCGTATGTAAGTCGTTATATTTTCCCGTATCTCAACGAGGCTCTTTACTGAGTTTGATAACATTTTTACAACAATTCGGGGGTTTGTCACGCTTTTTTGCTTCTCGGCGGAGGGCGGGCAAGGGTCGTGTTATCAAAGAAAATCGTGATAACATTTGCCCGTAGATATGAAAAAACCGCGTAAACCCAGTGTTTACGCGGTTTTTTTCTGGCGGAGAGGGCGGGATTCGAACCCGCGTGGGATTGCTCCCAAACTGATTTCGAGTCAGCCCCGTTATGACCACTTCGATACCTCTCCTTATGCAATTTATGTCATCGGCGCGCCCGAAATTTTGTGATTTCGAGTCATGTCCGTTATGACCGCTTCGATACGTCTCCGTATAAATAGCACTGTCATTTTAAAAACAGACAGCTATATTATTATATTTGTTTCAAACGTAAATGTCAAGTAAAAAGTACAAAGTTTTGAAATATTTCAGAAAAAACGGGTTCGGGGCGGAATAATTCGCCGCCGCGCCGAATACTATTTACTAAATAACGCACAGAGAGAGGAAAGAAATATGGAAGAAAAAATGATCAGAACAAGTATTTTTTACAATGATACCTTATTCAACGAAAGCGCCGAGCAGCCGATAGACGTGGATCTGACTCTGCCCGATTATTGCCCCGATATTTCAAAAATTTTCAAGTGCAGGGCTTTTGCCGGAATTTCGGCTAAAAGCATAAACGGTAAAAACATCACGATAGACGGCAGCGTTTGTATTACCGTGCTGTACTCTGACGACGGAGGGCAGCTTTGTTCTTATGAATATCAGTATCCGTTCAGCAAAAATCTTGAAATGAGCGAGGAATGTAACGGCGGGAACCTCTCGGTTAAGGCTAAGTGCGAATACATAAACTGCCGCGCAGTTACGGGCAGAAAGGTAGATATTCACGGCGCGGTGGGCATTACGGTAAAGGTTTTCAGGCGTAAATCAACCGATATTGTGTCCGACGCGGACGGCTGCGGAATAGAGCAGAAATGCGAAAGCGCGCCCGCAACCGTGCCTATGGGATATTCCGAAAAATACCTCATGATAGAGGAGGATATACCGATAGGGCAGGGGCAGCCGGCTGTTTGCAGGATCCTGCGTTATGACGCTAACCCATGTATCAGGGAAAGCAAGATTATAAACGATAAAATTGTGGTAAAGGGCGATATGGCGGTGCGCATTCTCTACTGCACTGAGGAGGGAAACGCTCCGCAGACGGTTAAAACGGTTATTCCGTTCAGTCAGATTGTTGATATGGATGGCGTAAACGATTCCTGCGAATGCGATACGCGCGCAGATATGGCATTTCTGGAAATAAAACCGCGCATATCCGAAGGGGAAACCAAGAGCTTTGCGCTGACTGCCAAGCTGCTGCTTTCCTGCAGCGCCTATTGTGGCAATGACCTGGCGGTTATTACCGACGCTTACTCACGCAAGCACCGTGCCGACATTAAAAAGGAAAATATATGCTTTGAAAGGATATGCGATAACGTACGGGAAACGTATCACTGTAAAAAAAATATTGATCTTGACGAACCGCTGTCGCAGGTTTTTGACCTGTGGTGCGATATGCAGTCGGTAAGTACGAAATTTGAACCGGGAAATATGGTTATATGCGGAACCGCAGTTGTGTGCCTTATAACGGGAGACGATGATAACAAAAGCGCATATTCCGAAAAGGCGATTGATTTTGAATACAGATATCCCATAAAATGCAGTCCGGAGTCGCTGCGCAGCGAGCCGGAAATTGAAATGCTCTCCTGCGGCTACACCATAACCGGCGCGCAGAATATAGAACTGAGGATTGATATAGGAATAAACGCCGCAATATATGAATGTAGGAAAATGTCACTCATAACGGATATTGAAATTGACGAAAACACACCCGCGCAGCAAACCGCAAAATGCGCAATGACAATTTATTTCACAGGTGAGGGAGAATGCGTCTGGGATATTGCAAAGCACTATAATGCCAGCGTTAACGAAATAATGAAAATAAACGAGCTGGAAAGCGAGTGTCTGCCCGAGGGCAAAATGCTTTTAATACCTGCACTTTAATAATATTATGTGAAACCGAGAAAATACGGAAACAAAGGTGATAGCAACCGTCTGGAAGCCATCACCTTTGTTTTATTGTAAAAATACGGCTTTAGGGTATTGCTTCTCCTTTTCCGGTGTGTACCATTTGGCGTATTTGACGACACTCTTTTTGTTCTCCGCCTTGCCCTTGTCGGTATTTAAGTCGGTCTTTGCAAAATACCACTTGATATGATAGAGCGGGCGGCGCATCATTTCCTGCACGGTTGTCGATAGACCTTTTTGCTCTTTTTCATAATGTCGGCGGCATATTCCTTGCCGTATTTCTCTGCCAGAACCTTTTTCATCGGGCTTTTGAACATCCAGAAATAAAAACCGTTGTATTTCATATTACTTTTCCTCCCGTGATTTATTTACAGACTCGAAAAACGCATCCCAGCCGCCGAAGTGTTAAACCATCATCGCGTCCATATACCGCCCGGCTGTCTTGCTGTCGGTGCATTACGCTACGATTCGGCGGTAGCTGTCAATAACAATGTGATTCGACTTCGCCGTTTTTGTCAGGACATTTTGAAATACGCAGTGCTGTCGCGACAGTATTTATCTGCCGCATATCAGTCTGCCGCACTTTGCCTGTCTAAAAATACCTGCCTGTACTCGGTAGGGCTGAACTTGCTGTATTTTTTAAATATCCGGTTAAAATAGCTGAAGCTCGAAAAGCCTGTTTTGATATAAATGTTGTATATTGATTCATTTGTGTTGATTATCATTTTTTTAGCGACGTTTATCCGAAAGCAGTTAAGATAGTCGATAAATGTTTTATCGGTTGTGTCCTTGAAAATGCGGCAGAAATACTGCGGCGAATAATTAACGAGATTTGCAACCTCGTCAAGGCTTATATCCTCATTATAGTGCTTTTCAACATAAAATGGCTATTGTTGAGGGCAAGGGAGCTGCGGCGTCAGACCGCGACGGCAGTGAATTCCGCCTTTTAAGTAATAATACGGATATTGACTCTGTTCCCGGCACCGACACCGTGAACAATAACACGGCAAACGGTTCACAGGGCAAGGACAACAGCGGAAACAAGCAATCAGACAGCGATATAAAGCCTGCGGAGGAAACCAAGGGCGGCATACCCGCAGTGCTGATAATTTCTATTGCGGCAGTAATCGTTGCCGCGGCAGCGGCGGTTATCGTGATAATATCCGTAAAAAAGGCAAACAAAAAGCGTTCCGTAAGCCCTGAACAGTAAAAACCCCTTTCGGCAAAAAACAAATAAGCCGTTAATAAACGGCAGAATGGAGCTTGTTATGAAAAAGTTATTATCCATTTTTTTGGCGCTGATACTTTCATTCGCCTGCTTTTCCGCAATGCTCGGCGTTTCGGCAGAGCTTGAGGAGGGCGCGCCGTTCACCGCGTATGACGGAAAATACGCTCTGAAAATTGAAAAGTATACGGATGATATTAAGGAAACTGCAAGTCCTAAGATCAATCTGACAGGACTTAACGGACTTAAATATCCCGACGGTAAGTTTGAAATTTTTGTTTCGGTAACATACAGGCTGGGCGGAGAGAATTTAAGCGACAGCGGAATAAAGCCGTCACTCAAATTATTCTATAATTCCGGCTGGTGGGCAGATTCGTATGAACTGCCGGTTACATCAACGGTAACCTCCGGTGAATGGACTACAATGTCTGCCACTATTGACGCGACCGAAACCATAGGACACGAGAGCTGGGATAACGGTGATCAATATACGGATATTGCGGACAGAATAACCGGAGATGACTCTCTTTATTCTGCGGCGCTGATATTGCACGGCGCAAACGGACGTCAATTACAATCCGATTTGTATGTTGATTCGATAATAGTAAAAACCGGCGATGTGACTGTCAACGAAAGTTTTGAAAGCGGAGACGCAGGCTCAGTTGGTTGGGAAAAAGAGATAAATGGTGTGAAGTCGGTAGTACTTTTAGGTGAGAAGGAAGCGGAAAAACCGGCCGATTTTTCGGCATATAAGGGTGAATTTGCTCTTAAAATCGGCAAATATACCGATGAACAAAATACAAAAAATACGGTAAAGCTGAATCTTTCCGATCTCTCAAATGTTAAATACCCCGACGGAAGCTATAAATTCTTTATATCCGCCACATACAGGCTGGGCGGTGAAAATTTAAGCGACAACGGAATAAAACCGATACTAAGACTGTTTTACAACGATAAATATTACAGTCAGGACTATACGCTGAGTGAAACGGCAACCGTCACCTCGGAAAAATGGACGACTGTTTCGGGCGTTGTTGACGCAAGCGAAATAAAATCATTAGACGATGATAATTCACTTTATGCGGCGGCGCTGCTGTTCCACGGCGTAGGCAGCAGGGAAGTGCTTTCGGATTTATATATCGACGAAGTAAAGGTTGAACAGGTTTCAGAGGACGGCACGCACAATACTATTATCAGCGAGGGCTTTGAGGGACTTTACGATTCATCCGTAACCTTTGTTAAAAATAAGATTGAGGGCGATAACGGATTTAAAGCCGCAATTGATTTTGTAAGGCTCGGAGAGGCAACCGGGAATATAAGCGCCGTAGCCGCCGACGCGCAAACCGTATATGAGGGAAGCAGAGCGCTGCGGATTTACAGGTATAACCGCTTTTGGGATACAAATTTGTGCTTTGATTTTTGGGACGGAAAAATTCATCAGCAGGAACTTGATTCAATTGATTTTACGGTCTCGGTGGCATATTACAACTACGGGGATAAACCGATGAAGCTGAACGCTTGGCTTTATTACTGCTATAACGATGAGTCATTTAAAGATCCTGTTCCGTTTGAAGGCGAGGTTACCGGCTTAAAGGGAGATTGGGTTGAATATACCGGAACAGTTAAGGTTGACCTTGATAGTTCAAAGAAGCTTGCAATAACCCGTATTATACTGGGTGAGGATATGAAGAAGTCTGATGCCACAACCGCATATGATTATGCAATAGATAACCTTATGGTTAAAAGCAGCCGTACAGGCGATGCAGATCTTTGTAAAGGAAACGGCGGCTTTGAAGATGACAGTCTTCTTACAGACAGTAAGGGTATTTATATTGACCAGTATGCCAATAAGAGCAAAAAAGACGATTCCGGCAACGTAATACGTATGGAAACGGTAACGGGTCCGTGCTATACAGAGGCTTATACTCCTATTCTTTCGGAAAAGACTATTGACGCCGACGGTCAGCTCAAGGTAGAGGCGCTTGTTCCTCAGACCAGAACGCGCTACGAAATGAAGGAATACGGTGTTTTGTTCCACCGCGCCGCACTTTTGGGCGGAAATGAGCTTAAAACAGCCACAGAGGGCGTTAAAAAGGCATACTATTCAGTAAATAACGGTGATACTCTTCCCGAGAAATACACAGCCGTTTTAACCGATCCGAACGCGACCGAAAACGGCTGCAGCAAGGGCTATAAAAATACGGAATATGCCGCGCGCCCGTATGTTGTTTACTTTGATAACATTAAAAATGAAAATGTAACATATTACGGCGAGCAGGTTACAAGCCGCTCTGCGGATTACAAAACAATGCCGCTCGGCGATTTTGTGAACAAAACTCCCACAAAGCTGGAGCTTACAGAGGATAACAGTTACGTTCTTACAACCGAAAGCCTTGTTCAGCTGCCAGTTGAAAACACGGTGTTTGATATTGAGCTTAACAGCGACTACCGCGTAGGCTTTATTGCGGGACCCGGCTCAACGCTAAATTCCGACGATGGCGTTAATATAACAAAGGGAATAGTAAAATGGTTTAAAAACGGAGATAAATACAGACTGCATTATTTATACCTGTATGTGCGCGTGTTTGTAACTCATAAGGACAATATCGACCCCGAAGGAAATATTATAGAAACCAAAAAGGTCACGGATATAAAGAAAACAGGCTTAAAGCTCCGTTATATCAGCTCTGCGAATATCGAAGCCGATAATCTCGCCAAAATGGGAAAAATAGCCGTTGAAAGAGGAAATTGTGCGGTTATAACCCACGGCTCGGATATACACGGCGATATTGTAAGACTTCATAATATGATGAATTTTTCCGAAGCGATTCATGCCGACTTCGCCGCCGTTACCGGCGATATAACCGCATATGCCGACCGCACGGGATTTTCGGCGTTCGTTAATGCCATGCTCGGAAGAAAAACAAACGTTATAGCAACAGCCGGCAATCACGACATAGGCTTTATGCCGGTGGGGGCTGATTCCGATGTTAAAAAATTCAATCAGCTGTTTTCAAAGCTATATAATGAATACGGCTATCAGAACAGCGAAAATAAAGGCTACTATTATAAGGATGACACCGCGCATAAGCTGCGTGTGATAACTCTTGACCAGTATGAGCGCGAGGGCGGAAGCACCGCGGAATTCTGGGAAATGCATATGAATCAGTCACAGGTGGATTTCCTTATAAATACGCTTAACAGCACGCCCGAGGGCTACAGCGTTGTGCTGGCATATCATTCTCCCGAAAATGCAAGATCCACCCGTAAAGTCGTTGATGATACATTTTATCAGAAACTTGAAACCTCCGGCGACGGCGTTCCTACGGTTATTGCCGATATAATCGACGCGTTTATAGGCAGAACCTCAATCGACAAAACATATGACGAAAATAATACTTATGCGCGTGATATTCACGCAAAAGCGGATTTCAGCAACGTAAAAGCAACCTTTGTGGCGCATATGACCGGTCATCAGCATATTGACGGAGTAGCGTATCTGCCCACAACACATACTCAGCTTATGCTTAACGTTTCCTGTATGACGGCGTCAAAGGGCGTTTTAAATGGAAATGCGCTTGCAGAAAGCGTTGACCTTATAAGAAGCAGAGACGGCTATACCGAGGACTGCTTTAACACCTATATAATCGATACCGATAAAAAAGAGGTAAAGATTATCAGAATAGGAGCAGACACGCTTATAGCAGGCGGTGAACGAAAGTATATGACGGCTTCTTATGCCGACTGATATTTATACGGAGAAAGGAGAGGTTAATTGTGAAAAAATATATTAGCTTTATAATATCCTTTGTAATTTTAATATGCACGGTAGCTGTTTCGGTAGCGGCTGACGATACGGAGCTTTACCCGAATGACGGCAAAATAAACCGTATAGGTCGCTGCGCCGTAGGCGAGGATAATTCGGTAAGCGTCGGTTACGGACTTACAGAGCTTAATTTCAATGTAAAAGCAAGCGGGGTAAAATGCCTTATTTCAACCGGTAACGGGGAAACGCAGGCACCGTACTTTGCGGTATATATAAACGGGAAATTCTCTCAGAAGCTTGAGGTTAAGCAGGGAGAAAGCTGGTACACCTTAGCTTCGGGAATTTCTGCCTCAAAAGTGACGAATATCCGTCTTGTAAAAACAAACGAGAGGTGGATGGCTGCAAAAATCACAAAACTTTCGGTTTCGGGTGAGGTTGTAGCGCCTACTCCCGCAAAAAGCAGACTCATTGAGGTTGTAGGCGACTCAATAAGCGCGGGCTACGGAATTTTAACGTCCGATAACGACGCCGCGGATGATGTTAATACCGACGCGACATACAGCTACGTGAAAATCCTTGCCGACAAAATGGGAGCACAGGTAAACCTTATTGCAAACAGCGGACGCGGCATATATGCCAATTCCGACGGCAGCACCAAGGACGCTATGCCCACGCTTTACGATAAACTTTTACCCGGAGTTGACGATACGGCGTTTGACCATTCGTCCGTTAATCCGGATATAATAATAGTCAACCTCGGAACGAACGATTCTTTCGCCATGAAGGAACATTCCGAAATCACAGAGGAAAATATAACAGATACGGCAAAGAATTTTATGGTTCATTTAAGAGAAGTTCATCCCAAGGCGTATATCGTATGGACATACGGACTTATGAATTCAAATCTTACCCCCGCTCTTGAAAACGCGGTTTCCGAGCTTTCTGCCGCAGACAGCAGAATATGCTTTATCCCTCTGCCGTATCTGAGCGAGTTTTCTGACGGCTTCGGAAAGGGCTGGCACCCCGACATTGCCGCAAACAGGGGAGCCGCGGATTACCTTTTTGATAAGCTTACGGAAATGGGAATTATCGGTTCCGATACGCCCGGATATATGACCGCCGCAGCTGACAGTGATTGGGAATACGATACCTCAAAAATGCTCGGTGACGCCAATAACGATTATGAGGTTAACGTTATTGACCTTGTAAGAATGAAAAAATATTTGGCGGATACCGCTTCTGTCGGAATAAATGCCGAAAATGCTGACTATAACCTTGACGGCAAAATAGATGCTCAGGACCTTGTCTATTTAAGAAAGGACCTGCTGAAAAACTGATGATACGGAAAACAGACCGGTAAAATCCGGTCTGTTTTAAAAAAATTATATTGGAGAGAATTTAATGGCTAAAATAATCGGAAATTCACTTAAAAATATACCTTGGCAGGATAAACCGTCGGATTGCCGCGGACCTGTTTGGAGATACAGCGGAAATCCCATAATTGAGCGTGACGCGCTCCCGAAGTCGAACAGCATATTCAATTCTGCGGTTGTTCCTTTCGGCAGCGGCTTTGCGGGAGTGTTCAGGGTTGACCTGACAACAAGAGAACAAAAGCTCGTTACCGGCTTTTCCGACGACGGAATACACTGGCGGCTGAATAATAATTACATATTCAGCGGATACGATCCGAGATTGTGCAATATTGAAGGCTCTTATTACCTTTCGTATGTCAAAAACCTTACATGGCCCCTCGGAACGGTCATAGGCATTGCAAAAACAAACGATTTTGAAAGTTTCGAAGAGTTGGATGACGCCACCGTGCCGGTATCCAGAAACGGGGTTCTTTTCCCGAAAAAAATAAACGGTATGTATATGCTGCTGTCACGTCCCTGCGATAAGGGGCACACCCCCTACGGTGACATATTTTTGAGTCAGAGCCCCGACCTTACTTTTTGGGGCAAGCACCGCCATGTTATGAGCCCTTATTATTCATGGGAATCTACAAAGGTTGGAGCCGGACCTACTCCGATAGAAACCGACGAGGGCTGGCTTTGCTTCTATCACGGTGTTACAACATCATGCAACGGTCTTACATATTCTATGGGTGCGGCTATAACCGACCTGAACGAGCCATGGCGTGTGCTGCATAGGGCTGACTGCTATCTGCTCAATCCGCGTACCCTTTACGAGTGCGTAGGAGACGTTCCCAATGTTGTATTTCCGTGTTCTGCTCTGACAGACCCTGAAACCGGCAGAATAGCAATATATTACGGCGGCGCCGATACGGTTGTTGCTTTAGCGTTCTGCGAGGTTGGCGAAATAACAGACTTTATAAAGAAAAACGATATTTATAAGTAAAAATGTATTTTTTAAGGGTACGAAAGGAAATTGAGCTATGAGTGAATTTATGCTGGGGTGCAATTACTGGGCGTCCCATGCGGGGGCAGAGATGTGGAAAAACTGGGATGAGGAGCAGGTGGACCGCGATCTCAGCGATTTATCGAAATACGGAATTAAATACCTGCGCGTTTTTCCTAACTGGCGGGATTTTCAGCCGATTATTCCCGTTTACGGCGGCAAGGGTTATATAAAGGAGTATATGCTGGAGGGCTGCCGCGAACCGGAAAACCCATGGTTTTTGGATGAAATAATGCTTGAGCGCTTCGGCCGCTTTTGCAGTATAGCGGAAAAACACGGAATGAAGCTGATTGTCGGTCTTATTACAGGCTGGATGAGCGGCAGGCTTTTCGTTCCCGCTGCTCTCTACGGTAAAAATGTGTGTACCGACCCGACAGCGCTTAAATTCGAGCAGCTTATGGTGCGGGGTATGGTAAGCCGTTTTTCCGACCGCAGCGCTATTTATGCCTGGAATTTAGGCAATGAGTGCAACTGTATGTCAGAGGTTTCATGCAGGGAGGAGGCAATGGTATGGACAGCAGCCGTATCAAACGCTATCCGTGCTGCCGATCCCGGCCGCCCCGTCATTTCAGGTATGCACTCGCTCAGTGTTGACAGGGACGCATGGCGAATAACGGATCAGGCGGATTGGAACGATATTTTAACCACTCATCCGTATGCCTATTTTGTGCCTTATTGCAGGAACGACCCTATTGATTCTATAAGAACACTTATGCACGGCACCTGCGAAACCATGCTTTATGCCTCGATAGGTAAAAAGCCGTGTCTGGTTGAAGAGCTGGGAACCTTAGGACCGAACATTTGCAGCGACGGAATTTCGGGCAGCTTTATGAGGCTGAACCTTATTTCAAACTGGGCAAACGGCGCGGCGGGAGTGCTTTGGTGGTGCGCTCATGAGCAGCTGGAGCTCGACACCCCGCCCTATAACTGGTTTATGCTTGAGCGGGAGCTCGGTATGCTTAATATAAACAGACAGCCGAAGCCGATTTTGAAGGAGATGAAAAAATTCAGCGACTGGCTTGAAGAAATCAACTTTGAAATCGAACCCCCGAAAAAGGACGCTTTGATTTTGCTGACAAAGGATCAGGATTGCTGGAGTACTGCGTTTATGAGCTTTATACTCGGCAAGCAGGCGGGAGTAACGCTTGACTTTTTAGCCCCGAATTGCGATATTCCTGACAGCGCGGTGTATTTTATGCCGTCTGTTCACGGCAGCGGTCCTCTTTATTCAAAATACTATGAGCAGCTGCTTGAAAAGGTGGAGAACGGAGCGGTTCTGTATGTTTCAAATGCTGATGCTTTCTTCAATCTGAGGGAAACCGTTTTCGGCTCTGCTGTTATATCCTCTGAGGACACCTACAGCAGCGGCACATTTGATTTTAACGGCGATACCGTCCGTTATGAGCGGTATTGCAGAACTGTATTAGGTCCGACTACCGCCGAGGTTCTTGCAAGAGACGATTGCGGTGATCCTATTTTTACGGTCAACCGTTACGGTAAGGGAAGGGTTTATTATCTTAATTTCCCGCTTGAGGATATGCTGTGCAGAGGCAACAGGGTATTTGAGGGAAATGCCTATAAGCTTTATGAAAGCGTTCTGAAAGAGGTGCTTGAAAAAAAGACCGTAAGAAAGCTTCATCCGAAGGTCGCTGTAACCGAGAACGGAAATATAGCTACGGTTATAAATTATTCAAACGAGCCTGTAAAAACCGGTCTTTACCTGCAAAACGGCAAGCGAATAGGGCGTATATTCCGCGGAAATCCGGAGCTGCTTGACCCCTGCGACGGAGCGGTTTTTGAAATAGCAGACAATTCGTAAAAGGGTAGGGTGCTAATGTACTGTACAGAACAGGTGTTAAATAAAAACTGGAGACTTTATATTGCAGAAAACCAAAATTGCAGAGCCTTTGCGGATAATGTCTTTAATGAAAAGGCATTAAAGGAATACGGAATTGAGCCGATTCCCGCCTCGGTCCCCGGAAATTTTGAATTGGATATGCAAAAAGCGGGCCTAATTGACGACCCGTTTTATGCCGATAATCCCCTGAAAATTCAAAGGCTTGAAAACCGTCATCTTTGGTATGCGGTTGATTTTGAATATACGGGGAATTTTCCGGAACGGGCATACTTGAAATTTGACGGGATAGACACATTTTCGGATATTTATTTGAACGGCGGTATTATCGGCTCGACCGATAATATGTTTATAGCCTACGAATTTGCCGCAAAGGGAATAAAAAACGGCGTTAATGAGCTGCTGGTGCATATTAAGCCTACCGTTATTGAGGCGCGGAGGTTTAATTTTGATATGGATGTTCTGACACACCAAAAATACAACGCCGCCGCCCTGTCGGTAAGGAAAGCGGCACATTCCTTCGGCTGGGATATTATGCCGAGATTTGTTTCCGGTGGAATCTGGCGCAGCTGTTTTCTTATAGAAAAGAAAGCGGACTATATTGAGGATATATTTTTATCAACCGCGGAAATTTCGGATAATAAGGCATATATTTGCGGAAATTTCAGTACGGTTATTGACGGTGACTATTCAACCGAATATTCTCTTGATATAAAGGGCGAATGTAAGGAAAGTAAATTCAGCGTTTATTTTGATAAACTTTGGCACAATAATGGTGCTCTTACATTCACGGTTGAAAGTCCGCTGCTGTGGTGGGCGCGCGATATGGGTGAGCAAAATCTGTATAAAATTACGGCAACCCTGTATCACGGAAAAGAAATTGTTGACACAGCCGGATTTAACTTCGGTATCCGTACAGTAAGGCTTATAAAAAGCGATACGACAGACAACAGCGGCAACGGAGAATTTTGCTTTTACGTTAATGGCGTAAAAGCATATGTCAGGGGTACTAATTGGGTTCCTCTTGACGCTTTCCATTCAAGAGACAGTGGGAGACTTAAAAAAGCACTTGATATGCTGGTTGATGTAAACTGCAATGCGGTGCGCTGCTGGGGCGGCAATGTATACGAGGATCATGAGTTCTTTGATTTTTGCGATAAAAACGGCATTTTAGTCTGGCAGGATTTTGCTATGGGCTGTGCTACATACCCGCAAAACAGAGAATTTCTTGAAAAAATGCGCGAGGAAACGGAGTTTATTGTTAAAAAGCTGCGCGGGCATACGTCTATTGCAATATGAGCGGGGGATAATGAGTGTGATGAATCGGCGGCTTATTGGCTTGATAAAAGTTTAAGCAGAGACCCGAATAAAAACCGCATTACCAGAGAGGTCATACCCAAGGTGCTTGAAAGGCTTGACCCATACAGAGAATATTTGCCAAGCTCGCCGTATGTGAGCGAAAGGGCGTGGCTTAACGATAACCGCAACGGTCTGCCCGAGAACCACCTTTGGGGACCGCGCGACTATTATAAGGGCGAGTTTTATACATCGACGAATGCACATTTTGCAAGTGAAACCGGGTATCACGGGTGTCCGTCGGTTGATTCTCTGAAAAGGTTTATTTCACCCGAAAAGCTGTGGCCCTGGCAGGGCAACGATGAATGGCAAGTACATGCTGCATGTATGGAAACCGACAGTGAATGTCCTTATGATTACAGAATAGCGTTGATGGCAGGTCAGGTTAAAACGCTTTTCGGCAAGGATTTTGACGACCTTGAGACATTTTCGCTTGCAAGCCAGCTTTCTCAGGCAGAAGCGGTTAAGTTTTTTATCGAACGGTTCAGGTCGCAGAAATGGCGCAGAACAGGACTTATCTGGTGGAATTTAATTGACGGCTGGCCGCAGATTTCTGACGCGGTTGTGGATTATTATTACAATAAAAAAATCGCATACAGCTTTATTAAACGTTCACAGGAGCCGGTTGCACTTATGATAAGAGAACCCGAAAACGGTTTTCTTAGTTTAACGGCGGTAAACGAGTTTTTGCGGGATATGAAAATCAGGTATAAAGTAACCGATTTGAGAGAACACTCCGTTGTATGTGAAGCTGAGTGTATTATAGAGGCAAATAGCGCCTGTGAATCAGGTAAAATTCCGTATGACAGCGAAAGCAACCGCTTTTATCTTCTTGAATGGGAATATAATGGAATTAAGTGTAAAAATCATTATATCAGCGGCGCAGCCCCCTATGATTTTGAACGCTATACCGCATGGCTCAGGGAGGCTGACCTTATTTAACTGATGGAGGCTGCAAGGTATGTATTGATTGTGAAAACTGCGCCTATTACAAGGACTAAAAACCTTGCAATAGGCGCTTTATAATTTTCTTATGTTAAAAATAGCCTTGAACCCGCATAAACAAAGGAAAAACCGCACTGTTGTGCGGTTTTTTTTATGGCGGAGTAGGAGAGACTCGAACTCTCGCGCCGGGGTTTAGCCGACCTACGCCCTTAGCAGGGGCGCCTCGTCACCAACTTGAGTACTACTCCATGCTGCTAAACGTTTTAAAAAAATATTACGAATATAAAAAAGCTGATTGCTTTTTAACATTGCGAAATTTAGTATAACATAAACACTTGGTATTTGCAAGTGTTTTTTTTATTTTTATATAAAAAATATATGGGCGGGAAAATATGTCGGGGAATGGCGGTTTTAATCTGGTTTATACTTCTTTCAAGGCAGGGGGTGATTAAAACGGAAGAAAACATAAATGAACGTATAAGTACGTTGGAAGCAAACGAACGCAACATTTTTCACCAATTAGATGAAATTAAGAACGATGTGCGTGATATACGCAGGCTGACCGCCGCCGTTGAAAAGGTTGCGTTACAAACAGAAAACACGGCAAAAAAGGTATACAGCATTGATAAACGGCTTGAATATGTTGAGCGCGCCCCGGCAGAGGATATGAAATATTACAAAAGGGCGATTATCGGTTGTATTGCCACAGGAATTATAGGCATAATTCTGGGTGCGGTGGCGACAATAATATTAAAATAAAGGAGAATATAAAAAATGCTAAAGGGAATCGACGTATCACATTATCAAGGCAGCATAAACTGGGAAAGGGTGAA
>ERZ826613.1243-NODE-1243-length-31709-cov-4.617363_pt1 | contig 31709 bp, 26 predicted proteins | sample MGYA00519925_ERZ826613 | MGnify/ENA primary metagenome ERZ826613 (study PRJEB31778, sample SAMEA3449236) | human gut metagenome | biome: human gut; feature: human-associated habitat; material: faeces | place: United Kingdom | collected 2010/2012 ... | reverse complement strand
ATCCCACGGCCATGGGTTGGAAATCCACGCCCATCTGTTCCCATTTTCGGCCGAGGTGGTCAACGGGCCATAATTGTTTTCATATTCAAATTTTAGGTCAAGTGACTTTTCTTCATATTCGCTGATTTTTTTAGCTATGGCTGTATTGTTGGGATGAGTATCTAAAAATAAATGCATATCCACAAGAGCAAAGTCTATGGTTGCAATTTTGTTCATTAAAATGTCTCGTTCTGTCATTTTTTATCACCACATCCTTTAAAGGGCTTGTTTAGCGTCGGAAACATTGTGCCAATGACAAATCCATGGTCAGATGAATATAAATTATCATCATTCTGATACGGAACATATGCCATTGTAACTGTTGCATCCTTTGGAATAGGGGGAATAATTTTTTCGCTTTTGTTCAAATTGTAAATTTCATCTATCATTTTATATCTCCTCTCAAATTTAGGCTTATCCTATACTATGCACAGAATTTTTATTTGTTAATGCTTTTAAAACAGGTATAAATTCTGACAGGATTTTAAAGGAGTTTTATTATTGAATAACAATACAAGGTAAAACAGCCGTGATTTTTATCATAAATAATGGAACTATTGTACATTTTTTTGAATAATTATTTGTTGATTATATTAATATACAAAATTTAGCAAAGTTGATATAATTAACCTATGTAGTTACGGTTTAGATATGCAGTAACTATATGTGGCACTTATTTTGAAAGAGAGGTTTACAAGATGAATGAGAAAAAGCGTTTCGGCAAAAAGCTGCTTTCTATTGCTCTGGCAACAACAATGGTTTCTTCCGTTGCAGTTGTTGCAGCAACAACGACAAGTGCTTCTGCCGTAACAAACAGCAGCGTATCTACGAAGGCTGTACAACCAACCACAGGTGACGCATCTACCTTTAGTTGGGACAATGCAACAGTGTACTTCCTGCTGACAGACCGTTTTTACAACGGTGACAAGAGCAATGACCATGAATACGGCAGAGGTCTGGACCAAGACGGCAATGTTGTATCCGACGCTGACGCTGACAAAACGGGATTCTTCCAGGGCGGTGACTTTGCCGGTATCACACAAAAGATTGAGGATGGTTACTTTAACGACCTGGGTGTTAATGCGATTTGGCTGTCAGCACCTTATGAGCAAATTCACGGTTATGTTGTAGGTGGCGACGGCTCAAAAAGCTTTGCACACTACTCCTACCACGGTTATTATGTTCTTGACTACACAGAGTCAGACAAAAACTTCGGTACAAAAGAAGAATTCCGTAAGCTGGTAGATACAGCACATAGTCACGGTATTCGTATCGTTATGGACATAGTAATGAACCACTCAGGCTACAACAGCTTGAAGGATATGGACGAGTATGGCTATGGCCCTGTAGCGAGCGGCTGGGATTCATACTACTACCCACATAAAAATGTAAACAACCAAGATTACCACAGCTTTATAGACTACAATGACAGTCCATCAGCCAGAACAAGCTGGGCAAAATGGTGGGGTACCGACTGGATTAGATGCGGCTTGCCGGGATATACAAACGGCGGCGGCGGTGACTTGACCATGTGTCTTTCAGGCTTGCCTGACTTTAAGACTGATCAGTCAACAGAGGTAGGTATTCCTGAAATTCTGAAAACAAAATGGACCAGAGAGGGTACATACAGCTCCAAGGTTGCCGAGTACGGCGCTTCAAACACTGTTACAGGTTATTTGTCAGACTGGCTTGCAGAGTGGGTTCGTGAGTTTGGTGTAGATGGTTTCCGTTGCGATACTGCTAAGCATGTTGAGCTGGAGAATTGGAAAACACTAAAGCAGAAGTGCGTTAAGGCTTTAAAGGACTGGAAAGCTGAAAACCCTGACAAGAAGCTGGACGACCTTGACTTCTGGATGACAGGTGAGTGCTTTGGTCACGGAGTTGCAAAGAGTCCGTACTTTACAAATGGCGGCTTTGACTCAATGATTAACTTTGAGTTCGCTTCTGCAGCAGGCAGCAGCAGTATTCCGTCAGCAGGTAATGCTGAAAGTGTTTACAGCAGATATGCAAGTTCTATTAACAATGACCCAACATTCAATATGTTGAGCTACATTTCTTCACACGATACAGTAATTGCTCAGGGCGACAAGAAATACAACGGTTCATTTATGCTAATGCTTCCTGGTGCAATACAGATCTACTACGGTGATGAATCAAATAGACCTCAGATTCCAATACCTGCAGGTTCATCAGCCTCAGCAGGTCACCAGTTAAGAAGCTTTATGAACTGGGATACACTGGATCAGGATATATTGTCACACTGGCAAAAGGTAGGTACCTTCCGTAACAAACACCTTGCAGTTGGTGCAGGTCAGCATAAACAAATTTCTGCATACAGCTCAAGCACCGGCTACACATTCTCAAGAACATATGACGACGGCAATATTCAGGATTCAGTAGTTGCAACATTGTTTGCTCCTAAGAACACCAGCCTGGCAGTTAATGTTGGCTCAGTATGGGGCGACGGTACAGTTGTTACTAACGCTTATGATAACACAACTGCTACTGTAAGCGGCGGTAAGGCTACATTTAACACAGGCGACAATGGTACAATCCTAATTGAAGGCCCACAGTCATCTATTTCTATGAGTCTGAAGAGCACAGAGGGTACAAATTCCTTCTATGACTCTACTACTCTTACTCTTAAACTAAAGGGTGCTGACTATGCAACAGTTACTGTTGACAATGGCACACCTTTCCAGATTAAGAATGGCGAATCATTTAAAATCGGTGAAAATTCACCTGTTGCAACAAAAATTAATGTTTCACTGACAGCTTCAAACAGCGAAGACACTGTTACAAAGACTTATGTTTATACGAAAAAAGATCCTAATGCAGTAGTAAAGCTGTATTTTGATAACACTGGCTATAACTGGAGTAGAGTTTACGCTTACATTTATGATGAATCAAGCAAACCTGTTGTTGAAAACAGTGCTTGGCCTGGTCAGGCAATGACATTGAATCCATCAACAGGCTACTATGAAATTGAGGTTCCGGAAAATCTGCTAGGTGACGGCGGTAAGGCTATTTTTACCGAGGGTTCTTCATCAGCAAACAGATATCCTTCAGAGACGCAGGGTGGCTTGTCAATAAGAGGCACATCTCATAAGTTCTCTCAGGGTAATGTTTGGGAGGAATTTGAAATTACTAACCCACCACAACCAACACAACCAACACAACCAACACAGCCACCACAACCAACACAGCCTACTCAGCCACCTGAGCCGTCTGTTACATATATGATTGGCGATGTTTCAGGTGACAACGATGTTACACTTGTTGATGTTCTTATGTCACAAAGAATTTCGCTGGGAATTATAGAGGGTACAAAAGCTCAGAAGCTTGCTGCAGATGTAAATAAGGATGGTGTAATTTCAACCACTGACCATGTAATTATGCTAAGATATATGGTTGGTTTTGAAAACACATACAATCTTGGTACAATAGTATCCGGAGGAAATACAAACCCTACAGAAGCTCCTACACAGGTTTCTGGCAATACAGTATATCTTGACTTCTCTGCACTGCAATCAGGAAATGAAAGATTTGCAATTTGGACTTGGCCTACAGGCGGTGAAGGTCAGTGGGTAAATATGACTAAGAACAGCTCAGGAATTTATCAGGCTGAAATGCCTAATGGCTGCACAAATGTTATATTTGTAAGAATGAATGGTTCAACCACAACAAACAGCTGGGATAATAAGTTAAACCAGTCAGCAGACCTTACATATGACAGCAGCAAGCCTACTTATAAGGCTACAAGCTGGGCAAACAATAGCTTCAACGGTAGTTGGTCTTAAGATTTAAATAATTATTTTTATTTCTAGGTTCACTTAGAAGACTTTAAACGCAGCAGGACGCTTTTGCCGTCCTGCTGTTGTTTTATATGTAAAAAAGCCTGCGGATAAATTTACATTATCTTTTTGCTCTTTGCAAATTAACAGAAAAAAATCTCATAAGCTATTGCCATTAAATTTTGTTTAGAGTATAATATAAATTGTATTTGTGTTCATTTTTTAACAATCTAAGGAGGACAATAAAATGAAAAAAACAGAACAACTATATGAGGGTAAAGCTAAAAAGGTATTTGCAACAGAAAATCCTGACTATTGCATTGTATCATACAAGGATGATGCTACAGCTTTTAATGGCTTGAAAAAAGGTACAATTATTGGTAAAGGCGTTGTAAACAACAAAATGTCAAACTACCTTTGCAAGATGCTTGAGAAAAAGGGTATTCCTACTCATTTTGTTGAAGAGCTTAACGATCGTGACACTGTTGTTAAAAAAGTTGAAATTGTGCCGCTTGAGGTTATTGTTAGAAATAAGGCTGCAGGCAGCTTGTCAAAAAGACTTGGTTTGCCTGAGGGTACACCTATGAAAACAACTGTTCTTGAGTTTTGCTACAAGGACGACGATTTAGGCGATCCAATTGTAAATGAGTATCATATTTTGGCTGCAGAGCTTGCAACTAAGGAAGAGGTTGACAAAATCAGCTCTATGGCTTTAAAAATAAATGAAATTCTTCGTGATTTCTTTAAGAGTGTAAATATTGATCTTATTGACTTCAAGCTTGAGTTTGGCCGTTATAAGGGCGATATTATACTTGCTGACGAAATCTCACCTGATACATGCCGCTTCTGGGATGTTAATACACAGGAGAAGCTTGACAAAGACCGTTTCCGCAGAGATATGGGCGGAGTAGAAGAGGCTTATGCCGAGGTTATGAAGCGTATTGGCCTTGCTTGATTTAATACAAGGTAGTTTTAATTAACCAATTAATAAATGTCATGAGGTGACCCGATATTGGCTTGTAAATTTGACAATGTTCCCGTTGAAGGACTTCACGAGGAATGTGGTGTGTTCGGTATCTACAGTGACGGCACTCTTAACCCTGCATATGCCTGTTACAATGGTTTGCTTGCTTTACAGCACAGGGGACAGGAAAGCTGCGGTATAGCCGTAAATGACTGCGGCGTTATAGATTACCATAAGGATATGGGACTTGTTTCTGAGGTTTTTAACAACAAGGTTCTTGATTCGCTGCCTGGTCAGATGGCTGTTTCTCATGTAAGATATTCTACAGCCGGCGGAAGTGTTCGTGAAAATTCACAGCCCCTTGTTATGCGTTATGTAAAGGGCGTAATTGCCATTGCACATAACGGTAATCTTACAAATGCTGTAGAAATTAGGCGTGAGCTTGAGCATCGTGGTGCTATATTCCAAACAACTATCGACTCCGAGGTTATAGCCTATGTTATAGCAAGAGAGAGAATAAAAAGCCACTCTGTTGAAGAGGCTGTAAAGCGTGCAATGTACCAGATTAACGGTGCTTATTCACTGTTGGTAATGAGCCCGAGAAAGCTTATTGCAGCTCGTGATCCATACGGTTTTAGACCGCTTGTTATGGGTAAGATTAACGGTACATATGTATTTGCCAGTGAAACCTGTGCTTTAGACGCCTGCGGAGCAGAATTTGTAAGAGATGTTGAGCCGGGCGAAATTATTGTTGTAGATGAAAACGGCGTAAGATCTATTAAAGATCACTGCGGCGGCAAAAAAGGACTTTGTGTGTTTGAGTATATTTATTTTGCACGCACAGACTCCGTTATAGACGGTATTAGTGTTTATGAGTCCCGCAAGCAGGCCGGCAGAATTTTAGCAAGAGAATTTCCGGCTGACGCTGATTTGGTTATAGGCGTACCGGAGTCCGGTATAGACGCCGCTATAGGCTACAGTGAGCAGTCCGGTATTCCGTATGAAAAGGGCATAGTAAAGAATAATTATATAGGCAGAACATTTATTAAGCCTACCCAGCAGGAAAGAGCTAAGAGTGTGCGTATTAAGCTTAATCCGCTTGGCACATCGGTTAAGGGAAAGCGTGTAGTTATGATAGATGACTCTATTGTTCGTGGTACAACCTGTGACCGAATAGTCAAAATGCTGAGAGATGCCGGTGCAAGTGAGGTTCACCTTAGAATAAGCTCGCCGCCGTTTATGTGGCCGTGCTATTACGGTACAGATATACCGTCAAGAGGAGAGCTGATAGCCTGCAACCACACCATCGAGGAAATCGGAAAAATCGCCGGGGCAGATTCAATAGGCTTTTTGCCTGTAGAGTGTTTACCGGAGATACTTATGCATAAGAACTGTGGTTATTGCGATGGCTGCTTTACAGGCAAATATCCGGCACCTACTACAGAAAAAATGCTGGAGGGCAAAGAGCGTGGCGGTTTAGAGATAAAAGCCCATAAATAATATAGGAGGCATTACCTATGAAAAATACTTACGAGTCACCGCTGTCTTCAAGATATTGTGACAAAGAAATGAAATATATTTTTTCACCTGATATGAAATTCCGTACATGGCGTAAGCTATGGATTGCACTGGCTGAAACCGAAATGGAGCTTGGCTTACCGATTACACAGGAGCAAATAGATGAGCTGAAGGCCAATGCCGACAACATCAACTACTCTGTTGCCGAAGAGCGTGAAAAGCTTGTTCGTCACGATGTTATGTCACATGTGTATGCGTACGGCGTACAGTGCCCAAAGGCTAAGGGAATTATCCATCTAGGTGCAACCTCCTGTTATGTGGGTGATAATACTGACATAATTATTATGACAGAGGCTTTGAAGCTAATAAGAAATAAGCTTGTAACCGTTATTCGCAATTTGTCTGCATTTGCTGACAAGTATAAAAACCTGCCTACACTTGGCTTTACTCATTTTCAGCCTGCACAGCCTACAACAGTCGGCAAGAGAGCAACTCTATGGATTCAGGATTTACTTATGGATCTTGAGGATGTTGAATATCAGCTTTCAAAAGCAAAGCTGTTAGGCTCTAAGGGCACTACAGGCACACAGGCAAGTTTTTTGGAGCTGTTTGAGGGAGACCACGAAAAGTGCAGACAGCTTGACAAGAAAATTGCTGAAAAAATGGGCTATAACGGCTGCTTTGCAGTATCGGGACAAACCTACAGCCGTAAGCTTGACTCACAGTTTCTGGCTGTTTTAAGCGGAATTGCACAGTCGGCGTCAAAGTTCTCTAACGATATTAGACTGCTTCAGCACCTAAAAGAGGTGGAGGAGCCTTTCGAGAAAAACCAAATTGGTTCTTCAGCAATGGCCTACAAGCGTAACCCAATGCGTAGTGAGAGAATTACCTCATTATCCAGATATGTTATGTGCGATGTTCTTAATCCGGCTATTACTGCTGCTACACAGTGGTTTGAGAGAACACTGGACGACAGTGCAAATAAGCGTATAAGCGTTGCGGAGGCATTCCTAGGCGTTGACGCTATTCTTAATCTGTATGCCAATGTTGCGAACGGTCTTGTTGTATATGAAAAGGTTATTGAACAGCGTCTAAGAAAGGAATTACCTTTTATGGCTACAGAAAATATTATGATGGACGCTGTAAAGAGAGGTGCCGACAGACAGGTGCTTCATGAGAGAATCAGAGTACATTCAATGGCTGCTTCAAAAGTAATCAAGGAAGAGGGCGGGGAAAATGACCTGCTTGAGCGTATTGCAGCTGATGATGCTTTTGGTGTAACTTTAGATGAGCTGAAATCAATCATTTCTCCTGAAAAATATGTAGGAAGAGCTCCGCAGCAAACAGAGGAGTTCTTAAACGAGGTTGTAAAGCCTGCTCTTGAGCCATACAGCAGCATTGCAACAGAACAGGCAGAAATTAATGTATAATATAACCTCCCTGCTATTTGGGAATATTTAAGGAGTGAAGAAAAAATGGTAAAAGCTATAGTAGGAGCCAACTGGGGCGATGAGGGTAAGGGTAAAATTACCGATGTGCTTGCCTCTGAATCCGATATAGTTATTCGATTCCAAGGTGGCAGTAATGCAGGTCATACTATTGTAAACAATTACGGAAAGTTTGCACTGCATCAGCTGCCGTCGGGCGTATTTCACAGCCATATTACAAATATTATAGGCAACGGCATTGCTCTAAGCGTTGAAAACTTTGTAAAGGAAATGAAGGAGCTTGAGGAGCGTGGCGTTCCAAAGCCTAATATTCTTATTTCTGACAGAGCACAGATTGTTATGCCTTATCATATCGCTTTCGACTGCTATGAGGAGGAGCGTTTAGGCAAAAATTCTTTTGGCTCGACTAAAAGCGGTATTGCTCCGTTCTATGCTGACAAGTATTCAAAAATCGGTTTTCAGGTAAACGAGCTTTATGATGATGTTGACACACTTAAAGACAAGATTAAGCGTGTTCTTGAGATTAAAAATGCTACATTAAAGAATCTGTATGGCAAAGAGCCAATTACAGAAGAAGAAATTTTTAATAAGCTAATGGAATACAAGGATATGCTTGCACCATATGTTGCCGATACTTTCTCATTCACATATGACGCTGTTAAGGCAGGCAAGAACATTTTGCTTGAGGGCCAGCTTGGTGCACTTAAGGATACTGACTTTGGTATATATCCTATGGTTACATCGTCAAATACAATAGCCGGTTACGGTGCTGTAGGTGCAGGCTTGCCTCCTTACGAAATTAAGGAAATTGTTACTGTTGTAAAGGCGTATTCAAGTGCCGTGGGTGCAGGTGAATTTGTTTCTGAGATTTTCGGAGAAGAGGCAGATGAGCTAAGACGCCGTGGCGGTGACGGCGGCGAGTACGGTGCAACAACCGGCAGACCTAGGAGAATGGGCTGGCTTGACTTGGTTGCAACACGCTATGGCTGCAGAGTGCAGGGTGCTACACAGGTAGCTTTTACCGTTCTTGATGTACTGGGCTATTTAGACGAAATTCCTGTATGTGTTGCATATGAGCTTGATGGTGAAAGAATAGACTATTTCCCATCTACAACAAAGCTAAAGAGAGCAAAGCCGATTCTTGAAAAGCTTCCGGGCTGGAAATGTGACATTTCACATATTACTAAATATGAAGATTTGCCGGAAAACTGCAGAAGGTATATTGAGTTTGCTGAAAAGCATATCGGTGTTCCTATAACAATAGTTTCTAACGGTGCTAAGCGTGAAAATATTATATACAGATAATTAATTTTTAATTTAACTTTTTATTCTTTATGTTCGTTAATCAGTCCCACAGTATGTCATATACTGTGGGGCGTTTTTTTGTTTAAATAGGAATTCGGAAAATTTTCTCCGCATAAAAAAATCCCCTCTGCATATAGCCTTATGCAGAGGGAGAATAAAACAAAACTAAATTAATGCTTATTTATCAGCCGAATACATTGTTAAATGGCTGGTCAGCGTAAATTCTCTCGATAGCTCTTGCAAATGTAGGAGCCACAGGAAGTACAGTAAATTTGTCGATAAGCTTTTCGCCCTCAACAGGTACTGTGTCCAGAAGAACAACCTTTGAAATAACGCTGTTCTTAATTCTTTCAATAGCCGGGCCGGAAAGAACAGCATGTGTAGCACAGGCTGTAACGCTTGTAGCGCCGCCTCTTTCAATAAGTGCAGCAGCTGCATTGCAAAGTGTACCGGCTGTGTCAATCATATCGTCAACAAGAATAACCTTCCTGTCCTTAACATCACCGATAATGTTCATAACCTCTGAAACATTTGCTCTCTGTCTTCTCTTGTCAACTATAGCAAGGCCGCAGCCAATTTTATTGGCAAAGTTTCTTGCTCTTGTAACTGAACCCAAGTCAGGAGAAACAACTATGTAATCGTCCTTATCAGTGCCAACCATTTCCTTCATATATCTTGCAAGTAAAGGTGCACCCAAAAGGTGATCAACAGGAATATTGAAGAAGCCCTGAATCTGGTTAGCGTGAAGATCCATTGTAAGCAGTCTGTCAGCACCGGCAGTTGTAATAAGGTCGGCAACTAATTTAGCTGAGATTGGATCTCTTGGCTTAGCCTTTCTGTCCTGACGAGCATATCCGAAATAAGGCATAACCGCTGTAATTCTTGCAGCAGAAGCTCTTTTCATTGCGTCAATCATAATCAAAAGCTCCATAAGGTTGTCGTTTACAGGGTCACAGGTTGACTGTACAATAAAGCACTCAGATCCACGAACTGATTCGTTAAGCGAAATCGCAATTTCACCATCGCTGAAGGTACAGCAGTCTGACTTACCCAGTGGTAAACCCAAACCGTCTGCAATACCCTTAGCTACTGTAAGATTTGAGCTTCCTGCAAAAATTTTAATGTCTTTACCGTGAAAATTCATGTAAATGTCCTCCTAGATATTCAGTTACACAAGAGTGTAATAAAATTTACTTTAGTTTTGTTAATAAAAATACAGACTGTTAATATGGATATTTACCGTACTTGCTTTTGGCAATATCATTCAGCTCTGCCAGCTGAGCAGGGTCGTTTGCTCCAAGCACGGTGTCGGCTGAGGCGGCAGTATATGCGCCAACGCTTTTGCCGTTATCAAGTAGCAGTTTTAGTGCGTCCGGCAGGTAATATTCCTTTGCGGCGTTATTTGCCTGAATTTTGTCAAGCACACTTAAAAGGTCGGCCGTGTTAAACCAAAAGCCACCGGAGTTTACTTCATTAATAGCAGCCGTAGCAGCATCGGCATCCTTTTGCTCTACAATAGCTTTTAGTGAGCCGTCAGGATTTCTTACAATTCTGCCATAGCCCGTAGGGTCGCTGACTTTAGCCGAAATAACAGTAGCACTGTTCTTCAAAGCTGTGTGCTGCTTGTAAGCAGCTTCAATCGTTTGGCTGTCCATAAAAGGTGCGTCGCCGTTTAGTATAATAACATCGCCGCCGTGTTCTGTCAAAAATTCCTTTGCCATCATCACTGCGTGACCGGTACCAAGACGCTCGGCCTGGTAAACAGTAGTTATTTTGTATGGCAGACCTTCCGCAAATTCCTCTATACATTCCTTTTTGTAGCCCTTAACAACGCAGATGCTGTCCACACCGCTTTTCCTTAAAGCGTCTATAACCCATTGCAACATAGGCTTTGACAAAACCTGTGACAAGGTTTTAGGCTTGTCAGATTTCATACGCTTACCCTCGCCGCCGGCAAGAATAACAGCACATTTATTTGTCATAATGGAAAATCCTCCGTTATATTGATTACTGAAAAAAGAAACAAAAGAATTTAGTTAATTTTTTCACATACATTTATATTATCTCATAGTTAAAAAAAATTTCAACCCTTTTCGACATAAAAAATATGAAAATTATAAATTTATTACTTTAACAGGAATAGTAAAAAACATATGAAATAAATTAATAAAGTAGACATACGGCACTGTAGCTTAATTTGACCGTTGTATGGCATATTTTATTTTGATATGCTTTAGAGGAGTTTTCAAAGTAAAATTATTGTTATAAATTGTTATTTAATGATGTAATAATAAATGAATTTTTTTGTACTGTTAGAATTAATGTTAAAAATTTTAGAAAACTTATAGTAAATTAGCAAAAAGGTATGGTAATTTTTAAAAGTATTTGTTATAATAACTTTTAGACTTGGTATAAAAGTCAGCTAGTAGTGTGCCGTATATTGCGGTGCTTAATTAAAACTTTTCTTAGGAGGAATTGTCAAATGGCAAACAAATGGGTATACCTTTTTAGCGAAGGTAATGCTAACATGAGAGAGCTTCTTGGTGGTAAGGGTGCAAACCTTGCAGAGATGACACACATTGGTCTTCCTGTACCTCAGGGCTTTACAATCACAACTGAGGCTTGTACACAGTACTATGAGGACGGTCGTGAAATCAACGATGAGATTCAGGGACAGATCAACGAGTACATTGAGAAGATGGAAGAGATTACAGGCAAGAAGTTCGGTGATAAGGAAAATCCATTGCTTGTATCCGTTCGTTCAGGTGCCAGAGCTTCAATGCCTGGTATGATGGATACAATTCTTAACCTTGGTTTAAATGAGGATGTTGTTAATGTAATTGCTGAGAAATCAGGCAACCCTCGTTGGGCTTGGGACTGCTACAGAAGATTTATTCAGATGTATTCTGATGTAGTTATGGAAGTTGGTAAGAAGTATTTTGAAGAGCTTATTGATAAGATGAAGGCTGATAAGGGCGTTACATATGATGTTGAGCTGACAGCTGAAGACCTAAAGGAGCTTGCTTCACAGTTTAAGGCTGAGTATAAGGAGAAGATCGGCGTTGACTTCCCTGATGATCCTAAGGAGCAGCTAATGGGTGCTGTTAAGGCAGTATTCCGTTCTTGGGACAACCCTCGTGCAAATGTTTACCGTCGTGACAATGATATTCCATATTCATGGGGTACTGCTGTTAATGTACAGTCAATGGCATTTGGTAATATGGGTGATGACTGCGGTACAGGCGTTGCATTTACAAGAGACCCTGCTACAGGCGAGAAGAAGCTTATGGGTGAATTCCTAATTAACGCACAGGGCGAGGATGTTGTTGCCGGCGTTCGTACACCTATGCCAATTGCTAAGATGGAAGAGGAATTCCCAGAGGCATTTGCTCAGTTTAAGGAAGTTTGCTCAACTTTGGAGAACCACTACAGAGATATGCAGGATATGGAGTTCACAGTTGAGAACAAGAAGCTGTATATGCTTCAGACAAGAAACGGTAAGAGAACAGCTCAGGCTGCTCTAAAGATTGCTTGTGACCTTGTTGACGAGGGTATGAGAACAGAGGAAGAGGCTGTTGCAATGATCGACCCTCGTAACCTTGATACACTTCTACACCCACAGTTTGACACAGCTGCTCTAAAGGCTGCTACACCTATGGGTAAGGGCCTAGGCGCTTCTCCTGGTGCTGCTTGTGGTAAGGTTGTATTCTCAGCTGAGGATGCAGAGGCTTGGAACGCAAAGGGCGAGAAGGTTGTTTTGGTTCGTTTGGAAACATCACCTGAAGATATTACAGGTATGAAGGCTTCTCAGGGTATCCTAACAGTTCGTGGCGGTATGACATCTCACGCAGCCGTTGTTGCTCGTGGTATGGGTACTTGCTGTGTATCAGGTTGTGGCGACATCGCTATGGACGAAGAAAACAAGAAGTTCACACTTGGCGGTAAGGAATTCCACGAGGGTGACTACATTTCTATCGACGGTACAACAGGTAACATTTACGACGGTCAGATTCCTACAGTTGACGCTAAGATTGCCGGTGAGTTCGGCAGAATCATGGCTTGGGCTGACAAGTACAGAAAGCTAAAGGTTCGTACAAACGCTGATACACCGGCTGACGCTAAGAAGGCTAGAGAGCTTGGCGCAGAGGGTATTGGTCTTTGCCGTACAGAGCATATGTTCTTTGAAGAGGACAGAATTGCTGCATTCCGTGAGATGATCTGCTCAGATACAGTTGAAGAGAGAGAAGCAGCTCTTGCTAAGATTCTTCCATATCAGCAGGGCGACTTCGAGGCTTTGTATGAGGCTCTTGAGGGTAATCCTGTTACAATCCGTTTCTTGGATCCACCTCTACACGAGTTCGTTCCTACAGAAGAGGCTGACATTAAGAAGCTTGCTGATGCACAGGGCAAGACAGTTGAGGAAATTAAGACAATCATCAACTCTCTACACGAGTTTAACCCAATGATGGGTCACAGAGGTTGTCGTTTGGCTGTTACATATCCTGAAATTGCTAAGATGCAGACAACAGCTGTTATTCGTGCTGCTATCAATGTTCAGAAAGCTCACAGCGACTGGACAGTTAAGCCTGAAATCATGATTCCACTGGTTGGTGATGTTAAAGAGCTTAAGTATGTTAAGAAGATTGTTGTTGAAACAGCTGACGCTGAAATTGCTGCTGCCGGCAGTGACCTAAAGTACGAAGTAGGTACAATGATCGAGATTCCTCGTGCTGCTCTAACAGCTGACGATATCGCTAAAGAGGCTGACTTCTTCTGCTTCGGTACTAACGACCTAACTCAGATGACATACGGCTTCAGCCGTGATGACGCAGGTAAGTTCCTAGATGCTTACTATGACGCTAAGATCTTCGAGAACGATCCATTTGCTAAGCTAGACCAGGTTGGCGTTGGTAAGCTAATGGATATGGCTATTAAGCTGGGTAAGCCTGTAAATCCTAACCTGCACATTGGTATCTGCGGTGAGCACGGTGGTGACCCATCTTCAGTAGAGTTCTGCCATAAGATTGGTCTTGACTATGTGTCTTGCTCTCCATTCAGAGTTCCAATAGCTAGATTGGCTGCTGCTCAGGCTGCTATTGCAAATAAGTAATTTATTAGTTAATACAGTAAACAGCGAGGTTATACATTTGTTTGTGTATAATTATCGGTTGAGCTTATAAAACATTTATCCGCCTGTTGCAATTTCTTGCAGCAGGCGGATTTTTAAATCCTTATAACGCTTAGTAACAAAGCAGGGGGGAGGCAAAAGCAATAATAAAATCCCTATAGAACTATTTTTGATAGCTGCCCTTTAAATAATACAGAAGAAAGACTTTTGCGGCTATAACGCAAATATCGTCCACTAAAGATATGTTCTGTAAAAGTGTAGAAAATCCCCTTAGAGTCTAACCTAAAACTACTGTAATTTTAAGTGTAGCCTCTAAGGGGATTATGAAATATATCAAAGCATTATAAAATGAAATTTCTAATTGTATAAGTCTGTAGTTTATGAATTACAGTGTGTCATCTAAAAGCTCTTGATAGTATTTTGAATAATCTGTTCTATTTTCCTTAATAAATCTAATAGCCGATGATGGGTGAGCGTTCAAAACGCCGGTAAGCAGATATGGAATGTCATATCCCCATACATTGCCGTCCTTTTTAAGCTGCAGCATATGCTTTTGAACAAAGTCCATAATTGGTACAAGGCTATACCTTGGATTTCTCAAGAAGCCAAGAAGAGATTCCGTAAAGCAGTTGCCGGCACCTCTGCCCATACCGCTTACTGTTGAATCAAGAAAGCTGGCACCGTGTCTAAGTGATGTAATTGTATTTGCAAAAGCAAGCTGCTGGTTGTTGTGAGCGTGAATACCAATATTTTTTTTGTATTTGTCACCAATTTCAACATACTGGTCAGCAAGTTTAGCTATCTGTTCAGGATAGTATGAGCCAAAGCTGTCTACCATATAGATTACATCAACGCTGCTGTTGGCAATTTCCTTAAGGCCGTTCATCAAGTCCTCACTGTTTACCTTTGAAACAGCCATAATATTGCATGAAACCTCGTAGCCCTTTTTCTTAGCGTCCTCAATAATCTCTATTGCTGCCGGAACAGTGTTAATATATGTGGCAACTCTTATTAGGTCAATAGGGCTGTCTGCTCTGTTGATTATGTCACGCTTATGGTTTGTTCTGCCAACATCAGCCATAACGGAAATTTTTAGATTAGTATCGTTATCTCCTACAATTGCTCTAATGTCATCGTCTTTACAAAACTTCCACTTACCGAAATCACTCTCATTAAAAATATCGGTAGAAGCCTTGTAACCAAACTCCATATAGTCAATACCTGCCTTTATAGCGGCATTATACAGGACTTTAACAAATTCATCTGTAAAATAGAAATTATTTACCAAGCCTCCGTCTCTAAGGGTGCAGTCCAAAACCTTTAAATTTGGACTGTAGGTTACTAGATTTGCTTCAGTTAATTTTGCCATTTTATTTCCTCCTCAAGTTATCTATAGCACTTTAACACATAAAAGTGTAACGCTTTTATGTGTTAAAGTGCTACTTACAGAAATACACACGCACTTCCTTACATATTATATAAACAGCATCACAATTTGTCAATACATATTTATTTTGATTTTGACAGATTGTGACGCAGAGCCTTTTTTATATATTCGATACTGAACCTATTGCGGAGGAATCTTAAACAAACACTCGTTATTCGAATTTGAATACTTAATTATATAATTAAGTACAAGCAGATAGGTACCGTTAATTATATACGGTCAAAATCTTGACTATACCCATAGTTTATGGTATCTTAAACATATACATTGTTTCACAGAGTATCTGTTTTATTTTTCTGAAAATGCAATCCTTTTAAGGTGCATTTTTAAATATAATTGATATGTTGTAAAACAAATAGCTCTCCGTACCGGGGGATTATTTTTATCAGGAGGTTAGTTAATGAATATTAAGAGTGAAGCTATTTTGGTTATGGACTTTGGCGGTCAGTATGCACAGCTTATTGCAAGACGAGTTCGTGAGCAAAATGTATATTGCGAGATTAAATCATACAGAACAACTGCCGCTGAAATTTCGGCTTTAGGATATAAGGGTGTTATTTTTTCCGGTGGTCCTAACAGCGTATATGCCGACAAGGCACCTAAATGTGACCCACAGCTTTTTGAATTGGGAATACCTGTTTTAGGCATTTGCTACGGAGCACAAATGATGGCTAACTCCTGTGGCGGCGAGGTTGCCAGCTCTGCTGTAAAGGAATATGGCAACACCAAGGTAGCCTTTGACAACACAAGCATTATGTTTAGCTCTGTATCTGAAAACAGCATTGTTTGGATGAGCCATACCGACTATATTTCAAAGCTTCCGGAGGGCTTTAAGGTTACAGCACACAGTGCGGACTGTCCTGTAGCTGCAATGGCAAACGATGAAAAAAAGCTATATGCAATGCAGTTTCACCCTGAGGTTCAGCACACTAAAGAGGGTAAGCAAATGCTGCATAACTTCCTGTTCGATATTTGCAACTGCACAGGTAACTGGGAAATGTCATCATTTGTTACTACAACAATTCAAAGCTTAAAAGAAAAAATCGGTGATAAAAAGGTTCTATGCGGACTTTCGGGCGGTGTTGACTCCTCTGTAGCAGCACTTCTTGTTCACAAGGCCGTAGGCAAGCAGCTAACCTGTATATTTGTTGACCACGGTATGCTCCGTAAGGACGAGGGCGACCAGGTTGAAAAGGTTTTCAAAGAGCAGTTTGATATGAACTTAATAAGAGTAAATGCTCAGGAGCGTTTTCTAAGCAAGCTTGCCGGTGTTTCAGAGCCTGAGAAAAAGCGTAAAATTATCGGTGAAGAATTTATTAGAGTATTTGAAGAAGAAGCAAGAAAAATAGGCAAGGTGGATTTTCTATGTCAAGGTACAATATACCCTGATGTTGTAGAAAGCGGCGTAGGTGAGGCCGAGGTTATTAAGAGCCACCACAATGTTGGCGGCTTGCCGGAGGATGTAGACTTTACCGACATTGTAGAGCCGCTGCGTGACCTGTTTAAGGATGAGGTTCGCAGGGCAGGCTTGGAGCTTGGCATTCCTGAATTTTTGGTATGGCGTCAGCCATTCCCGGGTCCGGGCTTAGCTATTCGTATATTAGGCGATATTACCGAGGATAAGCTTGACATATTAAAAGACGCAGATGCTATTTTCCGTGAGGAAATTGCAAACGCCGGATTAGACCGTGAAATTAACCAATACTTTGCAGTGCTGACAGGTATTCGCAGTGTTGGTGTAATGGGTGACGGCAGAACCTATGATAATACAATTGCCCTTCGTGGAGTAACAACCAACGATTTTATGACTGCCGACTGGGCAAGAATTCCATATGACCTGCTTGCAAAGGTATCAAGCAGAATTATAAACGAGGTTAAAAATGTAAACAGAGTAGTCTACGATATAACCTCCAAGCCACCGGCTACAATTGAGTGGGAATAAATTGAAAAACGCTGAAAACCCTTTATTTATGCGGGTTTTCGGAATTTCAAAATCCTTGTTGATAAGATTTTGATAAGATTACACTTGAACACCTTTATCGGATATATCAAGTGGTTTGTGGGTAAAGAGTAATATCTTTTGATTCACAAAAAACGCCATATTAAACATTAAACCCCGTACTGACGGAATTTGTCAGTACGGGGTTTCTATCGTTTGTAGGTTTAATTGTTTTTGAAAACCTTTAATGCAAGGAAATTATCTTTAGCAACTTTATATGAGGCAAGCTTTTTATCCCATTCGGTTCTATTTTTAGCTTTTTTGAGGACTTCATCTAATGAATAATCATCAAAGTATTCAATTTTATCATTGCTGTAAAACCGTTTGCAATACTCTACAAACAAATCCTTTATTATATCAGTTGTACGACCTTCTTCATCATATTCAAAAGGTCGATCTTCAATAATTTTGGAAAGGTCGTCTCGTAAATAAAGCAAATCTGACGGCACCTCATAATCAACGATTTCATCATCAATTTCAATAGGAACAGGTTTTGTGTTAATGCCGTTTTGCTCAAGCTTATAACAGAAATATGAAAATAGGCTTTCGGCACAAACGGATGAATAGTTATATGAACATACATTTTTATAAGCCGACAGAAAAGCTGTTAATGCAGTTCGCTCCTTTCTGGTAAGGTATTTTGCATCGTGTGTTTTTGAAGTATCTTCAAGAATTTTGTAATTTTTCCAAGAACGCTGTTCGGAGATTATTCGTCGCATCGGAAACAAGACATTTAATCTTAATGCGTTACGATTGCCTTTCTTGAAATAGGCTGCCGAAATCCACCACGAAATCAAACCGGATAAAAGTACGGTTGCCAAAGTGAATATATGCTCACAAGTAAATAACCAACCGAAGAATTTTTCCATTTATAATCCTCCTTGATTAGTCCTTGAGCTTATCCTTAAAGGCTTCTACGAGAGCATCGCTGAGTTCTTGTGACGGAACCTTTGCCCAACGCTGCGTGGTGTCTTTTTCGGGATAAGTATAACGCCACTCATCGTATTGTTCTTTAGAAATCTCGCCACTTCTGTATTTTTCAGCTTGTTCTGCCCAAGCGGCAAGCATTTGGAAAACAGAACGGTCAACATTCGGCTTATTACCGTCAAAGACGATATGTACATTATTTTCATTCTTTTCTACTCTTACGCCGTACAAATCCTCAACAGCAAAAAGAGTGTGTATAAAGCCAAGCTCACTATCAATATCCGGAATTCTGAGTGCCAAAGGCGAAACCTCAAGCACTCCTGCAAGTGTCTTTGCCAAGTCCTCTTTGGGCGTTCTTGAGCCTGACTCATACTGCGCCATACGAATGTCAGCAGTTTTTTGCGGAAAGCCCACAGCCTGACCGAGCCACTTTTGTGTCATACCTCTTAAATTTCTAAAGAAACGGATTCTTTCACCAATAGCCATAATCATTGCTCCTTTATGTAAGGTTGAATTGATTATAACAGATATGCTTAGTGATTGTCAAGATAGATAAAACAAAAAAGTTTAATATTTTCTCAAAAACCTCTTGACATAACTGTATTTGCTTAGTATAATAGCAAATACAGACTTAAACAAATATGTTTTAGTCTAACAACTGAATAACTGTCGCACATCACAGTAATGGTGTGTCCGCCCGGGCAAATCGGATGGCGGCCAGAAAGTATCCGACACTAAACAACCAAAACAATTATAAACGAGGTATTTTTATGACAGAAAAATCTTTTATCAGAGCCGATGAGGTTGCAGAAGAATTGGATGTATCAAAATCTTATGCATATAAGGTTATAAAACAGCTCAATGATGAGTTGAGTGCAAAAGGATATATCACAGTTGCAGGACGCATCAGCCGACAGTATTTTAATGAAAGAGTTTACGGAGCAGAAAGGAGAGAGATATAATGCCAGCTTACAAAAACAAAGATAACGGAACTTGGTATGTGATGACTCAATACACAAATTGGAAAGGCGAACGCAAGCCAAAGTGTAAGCGAGGATTTGATACCAAACGAGAGGCGCAGGAATGGGAGCATACTTTCCGACAACAAAATTCGGGAGATATGGATATGCCCTTTTCTGCCTTTGTTGAAATCTACTGTCAAGAGCAAAAGCCACGATTAAAGGAAAGCACTTGGCAAACAAAAGAAAATATTATTCAGCAGAAAATTCTGCCGTATTTTGAAAATTACAAAATTAATGAGATTACAACCAAAGATGTACGAGCGTGGCAAAATGAAATGCTTGCATATCGTAACGAGGAGAATAAGCCCTATTCATCATCCTATCTGAAAACGCTGCACAATCAACTTTCTGCCATATTTAATTATGCAGTAAGATTTTATGACTTGCGTAGCAATCCCGCCGCAAAAGCCGGAAATATGGGTAGTGAAGAACGCAAAGAAATGCTGTTTTGGACAAAGGAAGAATATCAAAAGTTCTCCGAAGTAATGATGGATAAACCGATTTCTTACTATGCATTCCAAATGCTTTATTGGACAGGTATCCGTGAGGGAGAATTGCTTGCTCTTACCCCTGCTGATTTTGATTTTGAAAAGGGAACGGTAAAAATCAGCAAAACATATCAAAGAATAAAAGGTGAAGATATGATTACTTCACCGAAAACAAAGAAAAGTAATCGAACAGTACAAATGCCGGATTTTCTTTGTACTGAAATGCAGGAGTTCTTTGATATGCAGTACGGGCTGAAAAGGAAAGACCGTATTTTCAACATAACGAAAAGCTATCTTCATCACGAAATGGACAGAGGCTCCAAAGCTGCAGGTGTAAAGCGTATTCGTATTCACGATTTAAGGCACAGTCATATCAGCCTTTTAATTGATATGGGATTTTCGGCAGTAGCCATTGCAGACCGAGTGGGACACGAGAGTATAGAAATTACTTATCGCTATGCGCATCTGTTTCCGTCAAAGCAAAAGGAAATGGCAGTTAAACTTGATTTTATGAATAAAGGAGTGTGATATTATGTCAGCCAAAAATGTTGATAAGTATAATCGTTTTCGCAGTATTACCGTAGCTTTCAGAGTGTCGCCCGAAGAACAGAAAGAGTTGAACAGAGCCATTGCTCTTTCGGGATTGCCCAAGCAGGAATATTGTTATCGCAAATGTATGGAGCGTGAGGTGGTGGTTCAGCCAAATCCGAGAGTTTACAAGGTTCTTAAAACTCAAATGGAATTCATCCTTAATGAATTGCAACGAATTGATGTCGGCGGGAGCATTGAGCCGGAGCTTCTTGCTACTATTGACCTTATTACTACCACAATGAACGGATTGAAAGGAGATGGCAACAATGGAAAATAAAAAAATGACCGCTCCCGTTGTATCTGTTGGCGCAGATACGGAGCAGTCACCAAATGTATGTAATGATAGTATAACCGATAGTGCCGAAAATTTCAAGGACTTAGAGAAAAGTCTTCGTGAAATGCAGAGAGAAATGTTAAGGCAAATGGATCCGTCCTATCTTAAAACGGTATCTCTTTCTGCACTATATGATACAGACTTTGAGCCAACGGAAGCATTGATTGACGGTCTTCTTTATCGGGGAGCCTACTTATTCATAGGCTCTCCAAAGGTCGGCAAAAGTTTTATGATGGCACAGCTTGCCTATCATATCAGCACGGGTACACAGCTATGGAATTACAAGGTGAAGAAAACTCCGGTGTTGTACTTCGCTTTGGAAGATAACTATCAACGCTTACAGCGAAGACTGTTTCAGATGTTCGGCGCAGATGGTACAGACGATTTGTATTTTGCGACGGAATGCAAAACCGTAAACGGCGGATTGGACGAACAAATCAAAGGATTTATGTGTGAACACCCAGACACGGGACTCATTATTATTGATACGCTCAAGCGTGTGAGAGAAACGGGCGGGGCTGATTACAGTTACAGCAGCGATTACGATATTGTTGCAAGGCTGAAAGCATTAGCCGATAGCTACAAGGTCGCAATGCTAATTGTTCACCACACCAGAAAAGAAAAGGCTGAAGATATATTTGATATGATTTCCGGCACAAACGGATTGCTTGGTGCAGCGGACGGAGCGTTTGCGCTCAAAAAAGAAAAACGCACTTCTAACAATGCCACGCTCGATATTGTAGGCAGGGATCAGCCGGATATGAAAATTAAACTCGTCAGAGATACAAAGCGTTTGGTTTGGAATTTTGAAGAAGCCGAAACGGAACTTTGGGAAGAACCGCCCGATCCGTTGCTTGAAAAAATTTCAGAGTTTGTTTCTTCGGGTGGTAACTGTTGGAATGGTACAGCTTCAGAGCTATGTGAAAAACTCGGTTCGGATATGAAACCGAATGTACTATCTCTCAAGTTGAGTATCAACTCTGGACGCTTGCTTCGAGATTATGGTATTCATTACAAAGCAAGCCGCACCCACGGTGGACGCAAGATTTCTCTTTGGAAAGATACGGACAGCGTGACAATGTGTGACGACCGTGACAAACTTTCTGAGAACGATGACGAGGTCGAAAACATCGTCACCACCGTCACGGTTTGACACGCATTAAAGTTTTTGCAGGGTGCAGGTGGCTTTTTTCAAAAAGCCACTCCTGCTTCTCAAGGAGCGCAAAACCTGCTTGCAGGTTGCATTTTTGATGGGCTTGTCTGTCAAAAGTGCTTTTGCGTTACTCTTGACAAGAGTAACAGAACAGAGGACGGTCTAATTTAAGAGATTGGAGGTGTAATTATGGAAAGAACGATAAGTGCAATGGTCGGTAAAGGCTCGGTAAATCATAACAGCCGAAAGTTCAAGGCGGAAAATGTTGACGGTGAGCGTAGTTATCTTAACATAGATTATTGCAACGCGCCTATAAAGAAAATCTACTACGAATTGTTTGACGAGGCACTCAAAAGATACAATGCCAAGCAGACAAGAGCTGACAGAAAAATAGAAAACTATTATGAAAAGATTCGTAATTCAAAGCAAGAAAAGCCGTTTCACGAACTGATTTTACAGATTGGCGAAAAAGAAAATATGAGTGCCGAAAGTGAGAACGGACAGCTTGCAAGACAAATTTTAGACGAGTATTACCGTGGCTTTCAGGAGAGAAATCCTAATCTAAAAGTGTTCTCCGCTCATCTGCATATGGATGAGGCAACTCCACATTTGCATATTGATTTTGTTCCGTTCACAACCGGCAGTAAGCGTGGACTTGATACGAGAGTGTCGCTCAAACAAGCACTTGCCGCACAAGGTTTCAAAGGTGGAACTCGTGGAGATACCGAATGGAATCAATGGGTGAGCGCAGAAAAATCTGCTTTATCTTTTGTAATGGAACGACATGGAATTGAATGGGAACACAAGGGCACTCACGAAAAACATCTGTCTGTTTTGGATTACAAAAAGCAGGAGAGAGCTGCGGAGCTTGAAAAATTAGGTGCCGAAATCGAGAAAAAACAGACTGAATTTAATGTTCTGTCCGACAGAATATTAAATTATGACGAGGGTCTGGAACGCCTGCAAACGGTGGAAGAAATGCTCGATACCGCACCCGAATATCAACTTCCCGAACCGCAAGGCTTTATGACTGCAAAGGCGTATAAGACCAAAATTGCCGAGCCACTCATAAGCAAATTAAAGTCGCTGGTTAAAACGGCATTGGCTCGTTGCTTTGAGGGTTGGGACAATTACCACAGACTTAATGTTACGAATAGTAACTTGTATCGTGAAAACGAAATGCTGACGAAAATAAATAACAAGTTGAAAAGTGAAAACGAAACCCTGCGTTCGGAAGTCAAGGATTACAAACTTTTACGCAAGGTTTTCGGGCATAAACAGATAGATGAATTGCTTGAACAGGCAAGAAACATCAAAGGTCATAAGCGTGAAAAACCACGCTCAAGATAAATAAATTTTGGAGGTAAAACAAAATGACAAACACAATTTTTGAACAAATGGGCGGTACTTACACACAGGTCGGCGACTATATGTCGCCCGATTTATTACCGGCGGAAGAAGAAAAGGAAGCACATATCGGCATTTGGGGATTGAGGCATAAACGCTATTTGAAGCAAAATCATAAGGTATTTTATTACAATTTGCTGACAAGCGGTAAGCTCAATTCATATCTTACCGATATTGAACAGCAGGCTCAAGACCTTTTTCTCTGGCTGGTAAAAGAACTTGCCGAAAAAGAAAATGTTAACGAAGAACTCAAGGCTGAAAATCTAATGCTTTGGGTACAGAAAATGAATAATATTCGTAATAGAGCGATAGAGGTCGTGAATACAAAACTTATTTTTACGGTATAAACACAAAGACGGCAAGGAGAGATACCTTCCCTTGCCGTCAATAATTATTTTCTATTTGCCCAAAAAGTGAGATACATTTGAGCGACCGATTCAAGCAACACAAACAATATATGTAAAATAATAAATATACAAACAGCTGTGATATATTTTAATGTTTCAATCGGCAAGAGATTTCTTAATAGCGAAATTGCAATAAGTACGACTAAATATATGATTTCAACAATAGCATTGTAAGCAATATTGGAAAGCAATATCTGAAACAGAGACAATTGCTTTCCGTCAACCGGCTTATATTGTTTTTTGTTTGAGTCAGTTTCTTTCAAGCATTGTATGTTTTTGTTGTCCGCAGATACTAAAATTGTAATGATTGCTATGGAAAAAGAAATTAGAATTGCTACAATACTTATTTGTGTATCTATAAATTCATAAAAGGTTAATATAATTTTTTCTGAATTGCCGATATTGGAAAATATAGCAAATAGTAATGATGCTATTGCAATTATAAGCGGAATAATAAACTTGTTATAGAGCTTCTTTCTTGATGTGAAATAGTCTTTGATTGGAACAAATATTATATTTTTCATTTTTTGTTCCTCATTTCTTCTATAAACTCCTGTGCTTTTACAAAGAAATCAACACTATTTACTTCATTCGTTATAATTTCTGAACTAACTGATAAGTAATGTTTCATTTTCATAAGGTCTGTATCGACTTCAAATTGGCCGGACGCCTTTGTTCCTTTAACCGAAATCTTCTTTATCCTATTGTTACTTTGCAAATCATCATAATATGCTTTAATAAGATTATCTGGGAATTTTTTAACTCCTTTAGGTCGTTTAATCCAAATTTCAACTTCATCATCTATTTCATCTCGATTAGCAAATTGCATAAAATCATCTTTTATAACATCTTTGCTGACCGTTAATTTAAGTGCGGATGTCGTTTTGGCGTCTTTTAGTGATGCTATAAAATCATCTCCTGGCATAATTTCGTATGACAGCTCATAATGGTATTTATCATCACTATCCTCATTATAATTTTCAAATTGAGTGTTTAGATAGTCAATAATACAATTTATTGATATTCCATAGTGATTGCTTTCGTGAACGGCAAGAAAGCGATGCTGCCCTTTTGTAAGACGTACACATAAATGTGTTTTTTCTTCATCTCCGTCTTTTTGACGTTTGCGTGTGCCGAGTTCTGTCATTGTTTCGGTATCAATTTCGTTTCTAACGTGATTATATTTTGCTGACTTAAAAATCACATTATAATTTCCGTTTTTCAAATCTTCAAACGAATCAAGCCACACAACTTTTTCAGAACTTGTAATATCTTTTTTTCTGTCGTTTAGACTTTTTTGAGTAATATAAGACAGTAAAGCTGAAAATGCAGCGACTATTTGTTGTATATCATAAACAGAAGAGTCGTTGCTATCTTTTTGCTTTGATATAGCAAGATAATAAAAGTAAATTGGAACATTTTTCTTTTGTTCTTGGCTATTCATTTTTAATTACCCCCCCTCATAACACATCAGACAACAACTTCCAACTATCGCTTTTAATATCATCGGAATATGTTTCCGTACAAATACAAAGTTCACCACTTTGTTTATCTTGTCTGACTATGCCGCCAAATAGATTATACTTATCGGTATAATTTTTTAATACGCCAAATTTTTTAGCTGTATATTTATCAATATCTTCACTATCACCAGATTTCGTAAATCCGCCTTTTGTTTCGATTATCCATACCTTGCCATCGGTTGTTCCAATAATATAATCGGGATAAAACGATTTTTGTTTTCCGAAGTTATCCGTATAAACAATAGAAAAATATTCAATTCCTTTGTCTCCGTTTTTATAAAACCATTGAATATTTTTACTGCTTTCACAATATCGTTCAAAAAGTTTTTCCGGCAAAGAGCGATTTTCCGCAGAAGAAAGATATCCTTTATACACATTTTTTGTGAATTCTGTTTGCGATTTTGATGTCCCATCATAGGTGAAAATCATTTCCAACGGAAATCCAATTGGTTTTTCCGTTGTTTTTGGAATTGACAAGGTTAGTTGCAGTGTTTCATCTGCCATAGCGTCACGAACATCTTCAACCAGTAAGTGCTCATTATTGATTATAAATGAATATAGTTCCCTTGTTTCAACTTTTAGAATTTTAGAATCACAGCGCAATCCGTTAAGGAATAATTTGCGCATAATTGTGTTGGTACTATTGTAATCCAAGTTCACTTTATATCCTATTTCCGCAACACAATGATGATATTCTTTGCCGTGCTTATGTGTATTTAACGGCTCGTGTATAGAAATATCATTTAATCCGGTTATATTTTCTTTTGATAGAGTATTCACTGAACCTGACTTTGTAAAATCGATAATATCCTCAGAGAAAGAATAACCGTGTGCCTCTAACAATGTTCTGTTTTTGACCGTATCATTTGTAATACGATATTTCTTTTCAAAATACTGGTGTATTACTTTTAGTGATAGTTTTGCATCACGTGGATATGGTATATCTGTCTTGTATTCACTGATGATTGTAAATGAACGATGCCCCGGCTTTAAAAACACCTTGTATGCGTCAAGAGCACCTTTTCCCAAACTCAGTTTTACACTCTCTGTAAATTTTTCATCTAATGTGTACAAATAGCAATTATCAAGCAAGTCATTTTCATAATGCTTTGCTTCAGGCATACGGCGAATGCGTCCGATTGTCTGAATCTCAAAAGTCTCACTCATATTATCACGAAGTTTAACAAGGATCTGTGCTCTAGGACAATCCCATCCGGTTGCGACCGCTTGCTTAATAATAACTGCAATAGGCTCTGCGTTGGGTTCTTCTATATCTTCGAGATTTTGCTTCTTGTCAGAAAGCCATACGGCAAGTAAATTGTTTTCGTAAGTAATACCTTTACTCTCAAAATATTCCTCAACTCTATCGAGTAAGGCGTCAGACTTATTCGGAATTTGTACGATGATAAGCGGATTGATTTCTGCTTTTTGTTTTGCATATTCAGAGCACAATTCACGTTGTTTGTTTATTGCTTTATCTAGTAAATATGTAATTTGATCATCAACATTTATATGCTGCTCAAAATTTTCGTTAATAATAAGTAACTTTTTAATTAACCCTTCCGCTATAACATCTTCTTCGGGAATATCAATCAAAATAGCGTTTTTATAGTTTTTAGGCGTAGCAGAGCAGCGAATAATCTTATCTGAACGAAAAAGTTCAATAATATCATCTGCTTTAATTGTGTCGTTTTGATGAGACTCATCGACAATAATTTTAAAGGTTAAACCATCATCAAGTGCATTTCGTATATGTTCTATAAAATTAGTGCGTTCACTGTCTTTTAATGCATTATTGCCTTTCTTGGTCAATTTTTCCCAGTTAATAAAGCAGGCATCATTTTCTTCAAAGCCGGAAGTCATAATATCTGATAGTAATTTTGTTTGGCTTCCATGGATATATCTATCCATTTTTTCTTTACTTTGTTCCTCAAGGTTGCCCTTGCCGGGAGTAAGCCAAATAAACACAGTTTTATGATTGCTTTTAAAATACTCATCCATAAAACTCGTTAGAATAATAGTTTTTCCGCTGCCCGTACAACTTTTGAGTATAATATCTCTGTTGGGTTGTTCCATTGCATCAGTTAAGTCAGAAATAGCCTTTATCTGAAAATTTGCAAGGGTAATATTCATTTTTTAGCCCTCCAATTCCTTGTAATAGTAATCTGGGATAATATTTATTGAAATCTTTCTGTTTTTCAATATCTGTGCCTGTTGTGAATCCATTAAAATGTCGTGACCTAAGTACAACTTTTGATATTTGGTATTGTTTTCAAGCTGAGAAATAAAGTCATCGAGTTCTTCCTCAGTAAGCACAATTCCGATTTTATTGTTGCCTGTGAAATTTACACCGTTTTCAAGTTCAACAAGCTCACGGATATGCAAAAGCAGCTCGTCGGCGTATTCGTAGTACATACGGTCTGAAATCGGAATATAATCTACCTTGTAGTATTTCAAACTTGCCGCATAATTTTCTTTGCCGATGACACGTTTAATGCGCTCGTATGTCACATCACGGCAAATATTGTTTTCGTTATTCGTGCAGAGAATAAATTTGCGGTTGCCGTCGTCCTCTGCGTTTAGTTTCATAACAGCGTGTCCTGTTGTTCCGCTACCTGCAAAAAAATCAAGGATTGAAATATTTTTATTTTGAATAAATTTAATTAAATATTCAATCAGTTTTACTGGCTTTGGATTACTGAAGATATTAGTAGAATTAAATAATTCCTTTAATTCTGCAGCACCATCTGAAGTCGTTCCGTATTCAGTTATAATAGAACGAGGTTTGTATCCTTCAGGTTGTCTTTGCTTAAAATGTACTGTCCATTTCCCTTTGACTTTTATAATTCTTGCTTCTCCCTCTGCTAAATCTGAAAGAAAACGTTTTTCTGAACGCAACCATGAAATAGGTTCTCCATTTTCATCTTTTTCAAGGACTGTACCATCTGGACAAGTAATTGCATAATACTGTTTACCTGATTTTCTTTTGAAAGTATCCCAAAAGAACCTCCCTTTTTCATCTTTCTCCTTATAACGAGTAACATATTCTTCACCATAAGCAATAAAAATATTATTAAGTAACTCTTTGTTTTTTGAATACATAAGAATATATTCATGTTCAGTAGCAACATGTCGAGAATCATTGCTACCACCTTTTTTCTTTTGCCATATCATTTCTGATATAAAATTATGTTCGCCAAAAATATAGTCAGCAATCATACGAAGCTCCGCCTGTTCGTTATCATCAATGCTCATAAAAATCACGCCATCCTGAGTAAGAAGATTGCGTGCAATTTTTAAGCGTTGAATTAAAAAACTAATCCATTTACTATGGCGATAACAATCATTATTGTCAATATATGCATCATCATATATGAAGTCTTTGTTTCCTGTATTATACGGTGGATCTATATAGATAAGGTCAATTTTGCCCTTGTGAGTCTTTTCAAGCAATTTAAGCGAAGCAAGATTGTCGCCCTCAATGACAAAATTCATCTGTCCGCCGTTATCAATGAACAAGTCCTTGTCTTCCGTCAAAACCGGAGTATGCGTATCAAGCACCTCATCGATTTCTTCTCGATGTTCCTCGAAAACAAGTCCGTATTTCTTTCCGTTCACATCCTTTTCTAAATCGGAAAGATAAGAAAGCAGATTACCTGTATTCTCGTCCTGCGGTGCAGCAGAAATAAAAGTGCGGATTTCTTTTATTTTGGCAAGTAAATCTTCTCGCTTTTGCTTTGATATGTTAGTGCTCATTTTATTCCTCCGTATTTTTCTGCTCTTTTGGTATAATATTAGCCATTGAATTTAACAAAGTATTATATGCTTGCTGAGATTTAGCTTGCTCCTGCCATTGTTTTATCATTCCGTCTGGAACATATGGGTTTTGAATTGTTTCCCAAGTAATCTTATCCTTATATCCAAGAGATTCTGCTATTGTTTCCAGCAATTTGTATTGTGCATTTTGGATTTTTTTGAGTTGTGTTTCGTCTGGATTTTGAACGCAATATTTGTCATATAAATCTTTCCAAGCATTACGGACTTTTTTATCATCTGAAAATACAATATCAATAATATTAAGACAATGTACGCTTTCCTGTGTCCATCCATATATTCGTGAGGTCATAAGTGTCTTAAAAATCTGCATTTTATCTTTTCTTATTTCTGCTCTGTTTTGTAAGTGCTGTCCAATCAAGACAGCAGCTATGGGAATTACAACTATTGCGATCAAATTCAATATATCTTTACATTCCATTTTTCTTTCTCCATTACATCCACTCGCCATCAGCGGCAGACCATTTTTCTTCAAACTCTTTGTTCTCAACCGTCGTAGTAAATGGTTCTGCAAGAAACTCTTTTATTGTTTTCAGCACAGTATCAAAATCATCGGTTTTAGTATCTATCTTTCGGCAGAATGCTTTCCATTTCTTTTGCATTGCATCATTTTCGGCAAAAGCCATAACTTGCTCAAATTGTTCTATCGTAAAGGCGTGTCCACGATTTTCAAAAGTTTTCTTCAATGCTTCGGTGAGCACCTTGCCGTCAAAATCAAACTTGTTGGCAAGATAATAAATATCATAATAATCTTTCATTCGGCTTGAAAATTCCATTAAATCGAGAATTGCGTCAAGCTTTTCGGCAATTGTCGTTTCCAACGAATATGTATTTACCGTCGGAGAAGTGAAATCGTCAAGCTGTGTTGGAATTTTTCGTTTTTCTTGCTTTGGGACAATTACATCGCCAACGCCGAAATCAATGCTGAAAGGTGTTCTTGTATTCTTGATATGTGCAACAAGCGATGCACCAATACCGGCATATTTCTTTGTAACAGCAATGGGAGCAACATCTGTTATTTCAAATGTAACAAATTCATTTTCTGTAGGTGCTGTGATAATTTCTTCAAGCACAGCCCGCAGTTGTTCAGGAGTGTTAGGCATTTGTCGAAGCAAAAAATCAACATCGACTGTAACTCTGCTGTCAAATTCGGTAAGCGAATAGATAAATAATCCGCCTTTGAGAACAAAATTTTCTGCGTATTTTGATTTTTCAAGTCTGCGCAAAAATTCTTCTTGGCAGAAAAGCTGTAAGCATAGTTGATAACTTCTGCCGGTTTCTTTTGCTTTGTTTTTTAGCCTTGTAAGCACAGATGCGGCAATATCAGCCATTGAGCAGCACCTCCATCATTTCGGTAACCTTTTTATATACTCTGAGTTTTTTTGCATAAGCAGAAAGGTTTTGCAAATTCTTCTCCGAATCGCAGGCGTATGCGTTAAGCGCCTTGCTGAACATTTCATTATCAAGTCTTGAACGATACTTGAAACAGTCGCATATTGTTCGCTCTCGGTCATATACGAACAGAGTAACGCCGTTGAAGTTGCCGGTGGTTTTCCCAAGCTCGTACAGCTCAGGTTGCATATAGTAGGGATGAACGGCGAGCAAATCCGATTTTAGTTTTGTCCTCGACATTGAACGAGGAACGGCTATTGACCATTGGCGTGGTGTGAAATCACTGTAGCCATAATGAAAAAGTGCAGATTCAACGCATACAATTCCTTTTGGAATCAGAGTAGCCAGCATTTGTTCTTCTGATACTTCCGTCTTGTCTGCAAGTTCATAATATCCGTGACGGACACGCTCAATGTATCCGGCGTTGCATAGGTTTACAATTTTTGCTGCCTTTATTCCAACGGCAACAAAATCAGCTGATTTTGCAATGCCGCCGTTGTTTATGATAACTTCTTTAACTTGCTCTTTTATATTCACTCGTTCACCAACTTTTGATTATATATTTGCATACAAATAGTAGAATATGTGTTTAGATTTATTGTATCATAAAAAGAAAAAATTATCAATAAAAACTGCACACAAGTCCGAAAAAGTGTGCGTAAAATTAAAATACATCTTGCAAAACAAAAAGAAATCGAGTATAATATAAATGTAAAATCAATCTGGTTGCAATTATTCTCTTCTCGCAACCATCGGTTTTAACACACCTGATAAGAAAATGATAAATTCTCGTCGTACAGGCAGTATAATATGGATTATCAAAATACCACGAAGACTACACAATACATTTTATAAACAAAATGCGTTAAGTTTAGCCTTTCGGCAACGAGTGGGAATGATTTCTCACCGCTTAAAAAGCCCGTAGTTATGCGGCTTTAGCCATTTGAGTGTCCCTTGTGGCAACAAAATGGCAACATTATTTGAATTAT
>ERZ826613.1233-NODE-1233-length-31854-cov-3.892198_pt1 | contig 31854 bp, 29 predicted proteins | sample MGYA00519925_ERZ826613 | MGnify/ENA primary metagenome ERZ826613 (study PRJEB31778, sample SAMEA3449236) | human gut metagenome | biome: human gut; feature: human-associated habitat; material: faeces | place: United Kingdom | collected 2010/2012 ... | reverse complement strand
CAATAATTGTGCAGATAATATTTGTACCAATTATATTTATATACTTTAAAAAATATATAAAAGGTCTTGCAGACATTAAAATTAATGGAAAAATGTGGAGATACCTATGGATGATACCTGCTACATTTTATTTATTCTGGTATCACGGTCTGTATTTTAACTCTAAATCTTCATTGGAACTTGCTTTAAATTATGTCAGTCTAATATTTACATTTTTAGTAAATGTAGGTGCACTTCTGGTATATGGAGTATTAATCAGTGCAATGTTTGAATTTGAACACAATTTAAAACTGCGTGATGAAAATAAGCAGCTTGCACTTCAGAATCTTCGTTATGACGAATTGAAAAAACAGATGGATGTGACAAGAAGGGCAAGACATGACTTGAGACATCACATAAGTGTTGTACATGCAATGGCACAGAATAATGAATGTAAAAAAATAGAAGAGTATCTGGGAAAATATCTTAAGCATTCATATTTGAAAAATCCAATTGTATATTGTGGAAATTTTGCATTAAATACGGTGCTTGTATATTATGTGCAGGAGGCGGAAAAATCAGATATAAGTATAAATGTAGATGTTTCTATTCCAAATGAAGTAAATATCAGCGATTCAGATTTGACAGTGTTATTTGGAAATTTGCTCGAAAATGCTATTGATGCATGCAAAAATATAGAAATAGAAAAAAGAAAAATTGATTTAAACAAGTGATGATAATTAAGTTGCCACTTATTTTTGATTTTGGTGTGAGAAAATATGAAGAATACGATTACGGAAGCGCTTGAAGTTGGTGAAACCATAAGCGTTACGCGTGAGTACTTTAATCTTGTTGTTACAGACTTCCGAAAAACCGTATGAGATATTTGATGTAAATGAATTAAGGATACCCGTCAGCCAATTAACCATAGTTTTGGCACACTTTTGAATTTGAGGTATGCCACAGTTTGAAGCACTATTAATCCAATGTGACATTGCCTTTTGCGCTGAAATTCTGTCTTTGCAGTCAGAATATTTAGAAAATCTTCTTTGTAAAAATGTACATTAGAAAGAATCAGCGAAGCATAGAGCGTAATGTTAATCTGCTGCTTTTGTTCATCTAAAAGATAATTAAATCTTTTAAGTAACAGTTCTTACAACCTTTTGCTGAAATCCATAGTGTTCAATCACCCTAACAAGACCATACGCACTTGTTCCCTGTCTGTCTGTTCCCGCAATATCACGGATTTTTGCTATTGAAACCTTTAAACCATATTTTCTAAAAATTGCGGCCAGACAAGCCGGACCGCAATCTGTTTCATCATTTTGTAATATACATTTGAATCTAATCATAATATACCAGTTTATTCCGTTAAATAAATTTCCGTTGCCGCTGTGAGTTGACGAATAAACTTTTCCTTTGAAATATCCCCGTTTAAATATTTATCGACAATATCACCTATAACCGTAGAATTGTAATACGAATGAGATACATCACGATATAGCGTACAAGAGTTTACATTATCGGCAATGTCAATATATGCTTTCATAAACTCGTTGTCTATCCCAATAATTTCATCGTTATCATCCGTTCTCGAACCGGCAACAAGCTTAGCATTATCGTAAACAGACATATTCACAGGAAAGCTCAGACTTCCTGATGCTGTTGCACCAATTTCTTGAATCTCATCACTAAGAGTATATTTTATAAACGCAAGTGCTTGCTCCTTTAGTTGCGTATTATTATTAATTGCATATCCAACCTGTATGTGTGCGGAATTAACATCTTTGTTTTTTGTCAATCCACGAAAAACTACGGGTGTTTCATTTATAGATTGATAATAAGAATAATTTCCTGTCATCAACGGAAATGACCGATTTATATACAATCCGTCAAACAATTCATTTGTATTGTTTTTTTGAGATATCTTCAACATCTGCGTCATTGCATCTAAATTATCTTTAAATTCATCGGTATCAAAATACACAGCTTTATTTTCAAAATCAACATAGCTGTTTAAAAATCTGCAAAAGAGTTGCATAGGATAATCAAACCACCAAAAATCTGACAACTCATTAGATACGAATGAATATCCTTTATCATTTGCAAAATAATTTTTAAATACATCGGAAAAATTACTGTATGTCAAAGAAAAGCCGTTATTTTCTTTTATATCGAAATCATTTAATCTATCTTCTGTAGATACCAATACATCAACTCCATAAAAAAGCGGTACAATATATAAACTGTCATCAAAAACACCTGCGTTGAGTATGTTAGCGTTATAATCGTCAAGATTTATAGCATTTGAAGAATTATCATCTTTTAGCAAATCATAAATATTCATTAATGAACGGCTTTCAATTAATTTTTCAAAAGGCAATTTTTGACTAAGTGAAATAATATCAGGTCCACTTCCTGCCATAATTTCAGTTGATATCTGCGTTGACATTTCTTGTTCAGAATTAAATTTAACTACCTCAATTTGGAAAGACGGATTATTACTGTTTATGCAGTATTTATTATATTTTTCTATAATCCAAGACAGAGAGTCTTCATCATTTAATGTGTAATAAACAAGATGATTTTGTTCGCTGTTATTTTTTATTGCACAACTTGAAAATGAAGTAATTACTATAACACCTAAAAGTATAGCTAGTATGACTTTAATATATTTATGCGGTTTAAATAAAAAGCGTGTAAACATAATTAAATTCTATCCTTAGTCTATTCAGTCAAATAAATTTCCGTTGCCGCTGTGAGTTGACGAATAAATTTCTCCTTGGAAATGTCTCCGTTTAAGTAATCGTTCACAACATCTCCGATAACCGAGGAGTTGTAATAAGTATTTTCAAAATCCAGATAATCATATAAAGTACAACTGCTTATACTGTTAATCATATCTAAATATTCATTAAAAAACTTAGTTTTTATTTTATCTGAATATTCTTCCTCAGATTTCTCATACTCTCCATCATCATTAATATCATATACACTTTTTGACGTATGGTCAATTACATCTTCAAAAGCAGCTTTATTTACAGGCAGTGCCCTTACCACTATTGATGGTGTTGAGCTGCTTTCACTCCATAATTTTTGAATATCATAACTTAAAACATATTGAATAAAAGCCAATGCTTTTTCTTTGTTATTTGAATTATTATTCAATGCAATACCACATTGAACAAATGCTGATTTATTGTAGTTTGGAATAATAACCGGCGTGCTGTTATTATTATAAATATAAAAATAAGAATTTAGCGTACTCATCATAGAACCATCGAAAGATAATTGTGAAGTACGAAACAAATAATTACCTGTTATATCCCAAGTAGTTCCTTCTTTTCTTGAATTATCATTCCTAATCATTTTTCCAATATAATCTAAGCTCTCGGTAAATTCATCGCTTGAAAATTCTGTAGTTTTATTATAAAAATCCACATATTCATTAACATAGGACAAGAAGAACTTATATGTTTCATCTTTATTTCCAAAAAGCGCATAACTATGGTCTTTGTCAGATAACCGTATCTCTAACTCTTTAAATGAAAAGTTAGTATTTTCCAGATTATATTTATCTAATATTTCCTGAGTTGTTATAAGTATATTGGGGCAATAAGCTATAGGTATAATATATCGCTTTCCATTGTAAATTCCGCAATCCATTATTGTTGAATTATAGTCATCAAAATCTATATCGGATTTGTATAATTCCGCAAGCTCATCTATATCCGCAAATGAACAGTTATCAATCAGCTTTTCAAAAGGTAATTTTTGATTCAATGAAATTATGTCGGGTCCTTTCCCCGCCATTATCTCCGTTGATATTTTTGTAAGCATAGTATCTTCCGAATCAAATTCCACAATTTCAATTTGATATGACTCCTCAAGGTTTTTAAGACAATAATTATTATATTTTTGTATCAATTCTACACAAACCGAATCTTCATCATTTAATGTGTAATAAACAAGATGATTTTGTTCGCTGTTATTTTTTATTGCACAACTTGAAAATGAAGTAATTACTATAACACCTAAAAGTATAGCTAGTATGACTTTAATATATTTATGCGGTTTAAATAAAAAGCGTGTAAACATAATTAAATTCTATCCTTAGTCTATTCCGTTAAATAAATTTCCGTTGCCGCTGTGAGCTGACGAATAAATTTCTCCTTGGAAATATCTCCGCTTAAATATTTATCAACTATATCACTGATTACCGAAGAATTAAAATAAGTATCCGATAAATAATTAAAGCTATATAAGTTACATTTTGTTATGTTGTTTATAATATATTTATAATCTCTTATCGCCGCACTTTCAGCAGTTTCAACAATAGCTTTTTCTTTATCACTAACAATTATATCTTCAAAATCTATTACTTCATCTATTGAATCAATGCATTTTTCCATAGCATCGCTGTTTACAGGCAAATACATACATTCTTCACTCATATTTTTTTGCACATCACAGGACAAACAGTACTTAATGAAAGGCAGTAATTTTTCTTTATTTTTACAATTATCATTAACGGCAATACCAACATCTGTAGAGGCAGAAATTGAATCATCATCCATATTGTAATTATTTACAAACACAGGAGTTGATCCTAAATATTTTAAACACGAATATGTCCTTACTATACCACTAAAAGCAGGCATTTCCTTATATAAAATAGAAGCACCATTATTTATATTTTCATATAAAAAATAATTAACATTTTCGTCGGTAGTGTCATTCTTAATCAAGCTATAGATAGAATCCAAATCTTCCGAAAACTTATCGCTGTTAAATTCTGTATTTCCGCTGTTAAAATCTATATATTGATCTAAAAACGAATAAAAAAAGGCAATATTATCATCGGCACTTCCAAAAAGAGAATATTCTTTTTTATTTTTTGAAAGTTTCTCAGATAATGCTTTAAAAGAAAATTCAGATGATGTTAAATTGTACTTATTAAGTGTTTCCTCTGTAGTTATAAAAACATCAGGTGAATAGAACAAAGGTATAAAATATCTTTTACCGTCAATTACACCAACATTCATAATTGTCCTGTTGCAACTGGAAAGACCTATGTCATATCCATACGAATTAATAATTTCATTAATGTCTGCAATAATATTGTTGCTTGCTAATTTTTCAAAGGGAAGCTTTTGACTAAGGGAAAAAATATCAGGACCTTCACCCGACATAATCTCTGTTGACATTTTTATATTCATTTCACTCTCTGTCTTAAATTCAACAATCTCTATTTTGTAAGATTCATCTGAACAAGATATATTATATTTTTGAATCAAATCAATCAAAGAGCTATAATTTTCTTTACTATAATAATAAGTAAGATTTTCCGTATCGTTTAAAATAGTGTTTCTAGAACATCCGCAAAAAACAAATGACACAAAAATAAATTGTAAAATTAAAAACGTTGTAACTTTTTTCATAATTCTCCTTATATAATTTTTTGTTTGGTAAATATATTTGTCAGATGCAAGATAGAGAAAAACAAGTTAATTTTTGACAATTCTAATTCATATAATTTATTAATTGAATAAAGATTTCAAATAATAAAAAATACCTAAGAAAATTTTCAGTATGTTATTGTTAACTCAAATATGCTAAGCACTCACTAAAATTATACCTATAATGTTGAGAAAAATCAATTAAAACTGTTAACTATTTCCGAAATATTTTAAAATTTAAACAAACCGAAGGCATTTAAAAGCAAATATTTAAAACTAGTCTTATAAAATAAGGTATTCATCACACAAATAATGATAACCGGTATATAAGCAAACAAACTGCTGACAAAATCGCTTTAACACAAGCTGGTTTAAAGCACTTTAGTTTTTGTAAGCTTGCCCTTGGGCTGTTCATCTTCAACCCTCTCGGCATAACCTAAGGACATAAGTTCCATTGCTCTTTTGTCTGAGCACTCAAAAACTTCATTTACAGGACGGGGAACGCAGCCGTTCTGCCGGTCGTTAAATGCTGTTGTAACCTTAATTTTCATTCTGTCACCGCCTTTCAAATTGGCAATAAAAAAGCACCTTATAATCAACATTACTGTCGGTTATAAAATGCTTAATGCGTAAATTTGTGCTGTTTTTGTTAATTACATACATCAAAACCGCCCTTTTTACGGAGCGGTTAGTTAGTAATCAATTTGGAGCATATGCCTACCTGTTCTCTTGAAATAATCTTCATCAGCTTTCTTTGCCTCAATCTTTATTTCTTCCGGAGCCTCTTCCTTTATACTCCTAAAGCCATTCTTTGGAGGAGTCATCCATATATAAAATTTACTAAATGCTTCTGTCAACTTAGTCATCTCCTTTGATAATCTTTACTACTGTATTAACTAGTACACCCGGTTTTTTCATCATACTTTTCGCAATACATTCAGAAATAAATTCATCAGTATTAACCATAGCATATCTTGAAACAGTATATGCAATTCCCTGTTTATCGATAGATTCATTTAATTCATCATAAATCTTACATATTTTTGCATACTTCTCATCCCATAACGGGTCATTTAACCTATGTTCAAGCTGTATTGCATGGGCTATTTCGTGTCTGAAAGTATGCAAAGGATGTGCCAAGGATCAGTTGCCCGATTTCTTCATTTCTTGTGCTTTTTGTGCGTGTTCAGACAAAGCATTTTTCTTATTCGCAAACTTTAATAAAAGTTCTCCGGAATTATCATAAAACACACCATAATCCGTTGAATTTTTAGAATTAAGTATGCCAACTCTTGAAATGGTTGTTACCTTACCGAATTTCTTTTGCATATTTTCAAGCTCGTTATTAAAAATTTCCTGAACTTCTTCTGTAACACCCTTTTCAAATTCTATTATACCACTTTGCTTTGTATTATCAAGTTTATTATCTGCAATTTTTGAAATTTTATTGCTGTTTGAACTTCCATCTGAAATTTTATGTACTGCATAATAAAAATTTCATAAATTATAAATGTGAATAAATATTAAACATTCAACATCTGAAATGTCAACAAGTCTAAAAAAATGTTTAAAACCGCTCTGTTTGACTACTAATAAGTGATTAAATCCGTTGATAGCAAGTGCTTTTATAGCGGTTATTGTCAATAAATACGGCTGTAATTATGATTTGCATATTATTCAATTGCCAATAATTTTAAAAAAGGAAGCTGTGTATATTTATTCATTTTGAATACTGTGCATAATCGCAATTTTTAGAGTATGAATATTTATGCATATTCTTTGCAAGGCAGTGCCGCTTTGATTTACTTTTTATGTCGTCTTCGTTTTATTGCAAAGCAGTAAAAAAATATACAGAATGTAATATTACATTCTGTATATTTTTTAGCCCTTATCATATCTCTGCCGTAATTTTTTTAAGGCCTTTGTTTCGATTCTTGATATGTATGAGCGTGATATATTCAGCATTGCAGCTATTTCCCTTTGGGTTTTTTCCTTATGACCGTTTAGTCCGTATCTTAATTCTATTACTGTTTTTTCTCTTTCGTCCAATTCTTCATTTATATACTGCTGCAGTTTTTCGCTCTTAAACTTGGTATCTATCCTTTCAACAATATCATCATCTACCGCTATTACATCCATTAGCACCAAATTATTTCCGTCTTTGTCGCTGTCTACCGATTCACTAAGTGAAATTTCCTGCTGTGTCTTCTTATTATTTCTAAACATCATCAATATTTCATTTTGGATACATATTGAGGCATACGAGCTTAAACGGCGAGTTTTAGCTGCGTCAAAGGTATTAATCGCCTTTATTAATCCTACCACGCCTACCGAAAGCAGGTCATCATAATCATTGGTGCCTGTATAATATTTTTTTACTATATGTGCAACTAAACGCAAGTTATGCTCTACTAAAATATTTCTTGCCTCTTTGTCACCCTGTGCCACTCTTGCCAGATATTTTTTTTCGTCTGCGGCTGACAATGGCTTTGGATACACATTTCCCGATGTTAGGTGAAGTATAAAAAACATATACATACCGTTTAATATTTCAAAAAGCACTCTAACCTCTCCCTGTCTTGGTAAAATTCATACAGCGGTACTTACTCAACAAAAGAATAGCGAAACTGTTGCCACCGAAACAACCAGCCCCGTAAAATCTGCAAGTAATGCACAAGGCACTGTGCAACCGGTTTTGGTTATATTTACACTGCCAAAATACATTGCAACAGTGTAAAATGTGGTTTCCGTTGAGCCCATAACCACGCTTGCCACCCTGCCGGCAAAGCTGTCTGCCCCATTTTGTGCAAGTATGTTGTCAAGAACCGCCAAAGCTCCGCTTCCGCTTACAGGTCTTATAAGAGCCATTGGTATAACCTCCGGCGGAAATCCCACAGCACTGCACACAGGCGCCAATACCTTTGCCAGCCACATAAACAAGCCGCTGCTTTCAAGCATTGTTACCATCATAACCAAACCGATAATTGACGGAGCTATGCTTAAGGTTGTTTTTAATCCCTCCAGTGCACCGGCAGTAAAAAGCATAAATACCTCTTGCTTTTTAATAAGGCCGGTAAGTATTATAGCGGCAATTATAACCACAACCGATATCGACGCAATATACTCCATAAAATCACCTTGTAAATCCAGTGCATATTTTTGTTGCCATAATTCCTACAGCTAACGCAGCAACCGAAGAAATCCAAATACAAGGTGCTATTTCCATGGGTGAGCTGCTTCCGTTTGACAGCCTTAGTGCTGCTATTGTAGTAGGAACAAGCTGTATTGATGAAGTATTCATAACAACAAAAACTGACATACCACGGTTAGCCGTATCTCCCCCATTGTGCATAGCCGCCACCGCCTTTAGTCCTGCCGGAGTGGCGGCATTGCCCAGACCGATAAGATTGGCAGTAATATTTGTGCTTATGGCATTCATAGCTTCTTTATTATTTTTGTGGTCGGGAAACAAAAATTTAAGTACGGGTTTAAACAATATACTTAAACCGTTTGTAATACCACAGTGATCCGCTATAGCCATAATGCCACTCCAGACGCTTATAGTACCTGCCAATGTAAGCAGCAGCTTTACAGCAGCTTCTCCCCCACTTAGCACAGAGGCGGCAACTAAGTCGCCGTTACCCAGCAAAACACCGAAAAGTATTGCAATTAATGTAAGTATAGCCCAAACAAAATTCATCATAAAATAACACCCAATATTAATTATTAGACAGGATAAATATTTTTTGGTATCTCATTGACAAAATAACCAATAATTGGTAAAATAAACATAGTAAATCAAAGTGAAGGAGCGTTCCTATTATGTCACAAACAAAAAAGAAAAACGGAAAAATGGGACAGGTTTGCACTATTGACAGCCTTGGCAGAATTGTTGTACCATCCTTAATGAGAAAAACCTACAATATGGAAAAAAACGAACCGGTTGAATTAATTATGATGGACGAAGGAATTTTAATGAGGAAATACAAGCCAGGCTGTATTTTCTGTAACAATATACACGATTTAACGGTTTTTAGAGACAATATAATTTGCAAGAACTGCTTAAAAGAGATGAGTGAAATGCTCTAACCAATACGGTAATTTATATTCAAAAAGGGTTAAAATAATACTGATATTTACTTTTTTTATTTATTTTAGACTGTCCATTTTTTCTCCCTGCACAGGTCATTATTTTAATAACAAGCTGATTAGTATAATTCCTGTCGGCAAGCTAAAGTACATATTTAAAAAAGCGTCAAAAATAAACGCCTGCGTTTTTACATAATGCAGGCGTTTTTCTGTATTAAGTATTTAATTATTTCACAAAATTTGTAGTAATTACAATTTGAGTATGATAAAATAAAAACCGTGATAATAAAACCGCATCTATTTGCGGGTAATACTTGATAGAAGCTATTGCCTCAGATTAAATTGCTACAAGCACTACAGTGTACTATAATAAATCGGTTTATATAAAATAGGAAGTGATTAAATGGCGTCAAAGGTAAAAAGTGTTTTTGTTTGCTCCGAATGTGGCTGGGAGTCATCAAAATGGGTTGGCAAGTGCCAGGGCTGCGGTCAGTGGAACACTATGCAGGAGGAGCTAAAAAACACAGCAAAGCCTACTGCCTCTTTTGGATATACATCAAAATCAGAAAAAGCATACTCGTACACACCCCCAATATCAATGAGAGAAATTGACACAACCAACGAAGAACGCTACAAAACAGGTTTAAAGGAGTTTGACCGTGTGCTTGGCGGCGGCATAGTAAAAGGCTCTTTGGTACTGCTTGGCGGTGACCCCGGTATAGGTAAGTCTACAATTCTTTTACAGGTTTGCAGCAGACTTGGAAATGATTTAAAAATTCTGTATGTATCCGGTGAGGAATCAAAAAGACAAATAAAGCTTAGAGCAAATCGACTTGGTGTTGACTGCGATAATCTTTTTGTCGTTACCGAAACAGATATTGAGATTGTGTCGCAAATAATCCAAAGCGAAAAGCCGGACTTAGTAATGATAGATTCAATACAAACAATGAATTTTACAGAGCTTTCATCATCACCGGGAAGTGTAACCCAGGTAAGAGAATGTACAAATATTTTAATGCGTGCCGCAAAGGCACTTGAAATTCCCGTAATGATTGTAGGTCATGTTAATAAGGACGGTGCTATAGCCGGCCCAAAGGTTTTAGAGCATATTGTAGACGCTGTTCTTCATTTTGAGGGCGATAAGCAAATGTCCTACAGAATACTAAGAGCAGTTAAAAACCGTTATGGCTCTACCAACGAAATTGGTGTGTTTCAAATGACAAATGACGGTCTAAGTGAAGTAGAAAACCCGTCGATGATGTTGCTTTCGGGCAGGCCCAGAAATGTTTCGGGAACCTGTGTTGCTTGTGCAATGGAGGGTACCAGACCTATTCTTGCAGAAATACAGGGCTTGGTTACCGGCTCAGGATACGGAAACCCACGCAGAATGTCCACCGGCTTTGACTATAACAGAATGAGTCTTATTTTGGCTGTGCTGGAAAAAAGAGCCGGATATTTTTTCTCAAGTGCAGACACCTACATAAATGTAGTAGGCGGTTTAAGGCTTGATGAACCGGCAGTAGATTTGGCGGTAGCAATGTCTTTAATAAGCAGCTTAAAGGATACCGCAATATCGGAAAACGCACTGGCGTTTGGCGAAATAGGTTTGGCGGGTGAAATCAGGGGTGTTTCTCAGGCACAGGCTAGAATTTCTGAATCTGCAAGACTTGGCTTTACAAAAATAGTATTGCCTTATCAAAATTTAAAAAATATTAAACAGAGCCAGCTTCCGGACAACATAGAGCTGGTTGGCGTAAGAAATATCAGAGAGGCATTCGGTGCAATCGTAAAAGACTAAGCTGTTTACAGCTTTAACAATTTAAGCCAAGCCCTTCTGCGTTATATTTACATATTTATTTGGTGAGTTATATATGAATTTTAAACTACTTGCAATCGACCTTGACGGCACTTTGCTAAACGACAACAAAGAAATTTCCCTTTTCAATTACGAGGCACTTGAGTACGCAGCTAACAAAGGGATAATTCTTGTTCCGTGTACCGGTCGTGCCGTAAACGGCATCACAAAATACGGCCGCCTTGCACAATTAAGCACATATGCAATAGCTTACAACGGTGCTATGATAATAAATCTAAAAAGCAACGAAATTATTTACCACTGCCCAATGGATAAAAAGGACGCATTTTATATCATCAACCGTGGCATTGCATATGATACCAACATATGCATTTGGAGCAGCAATAAACTATACTGCAATGTTATAAATGACTACACCCTAAGCTACAGCAAAATAAGCGGTATAGCCCCTGAAAAATTCAACTCCCTTGCGGATTTTGAAAACAAAATTATTACCAAGGTGCTATGGCATGACTCTGAGGAAAAAATTGCAAAATATTTAAAAGAGATGTCGAGCACTGTGTCAAAAAGCGTTTGCTGCTGTACCTCAAAGCCGTGGTTTTTGGAGTTTTTTAATATCAAGGCCTCAAAGGCATTGGCACTGGATATGCTCAATACAGCACTTAATATTAAAAAAAGCGAGGTTATTGCATTTGGTGATGAGCTAAACGATGTAAGTCTGATAAGGTATGCCGGAACAGGCATAGCAATGGCTAACGCCAGAAAAGAAGTAAAGCAGTGTGCTGATATAATTACGAGCAGCAATAATGATAACGGAGTAGCACAAATTATACACAAGCTTATTTAAAATTTATAAAAGCACTGCCTGTGCAAAAATCCTTAGAAGATTTGCACAGGCAGTGCTTTATATTGTATATGTAACCTTTTGGGAATATTCCGTTGTTAAAAATCAAGCATAATTTCAGAATAAAATTCATTATCTATGTGGGAAAACCTAGCTTGACCGTTATATTTTTCAGCCATAACCTTTACCGACATTATGCCTAAGCCGCTTCCGTTTGCTTTGTTGGTAAGGTAAACATCTCCCCTCTTTTTCACCTTACCGTCAAAATTGTTTACAACTATAATGTAAAGCTGACAACCGCCTTCAACATCTATTTGCAGCTTTATATATCGTTTACCCTCGGATATAGTCAAACAGCCCTCTAGTGCGTTTTCCAAAACATTGCCGATTATTGCAGAAAGCACAACATCGTCAATTGAAAGCACCTCCGGCATATTCACTCTCCAATCCGTCTTTATATCATGCTGAAAAGCTAATTCTGCATAATAACCAAGAATTGCATTTACAACTGAATTTTTACAAAAGAAAAATTGTTTACCTGTGTTGTCCAGCAATTTACTGTAGCTGTTTAAATATTCTACAAGCTGGGTTGTTTTTCCTTCACGAGCAAGCCCTATAGCAGTTGTTGCCGTATGCTTAAAATCATGACGCAATTTTCGGGTTGATTCCATATAATTTTTCATAGCCTCATACTGCTCGGCCTGTGCTTTATAAATGTGCGAAATCCTTTCAGCTTTATTTTTTTCAACAATAGTTTTTGCCGTAAAATAAAATACAAGCTGAAACATCATAAAAAGCAAAAACACTACGCAAACCATAAACGCCCCTACTCCGGCAACCCTGCCTACACTCATTGTAGAATAATTAACCGGTATCATAACAATATTATTTGCGGTTACAATTATCGGAACAATGCATACAATATACCATATTGCGTAAACATTAAAATTATCAATAAGCCAACACAGTGGCTTGCTTGCAATTATAATGGATAACACCGCAAGAGCTGTGGATATTGCCAGCTGTACAAAAAGGCCGCAAACGGAGCTGTCATAAGGGTGTCCGTTTGGGGTTATTTGGCTTTCAACAAAATGGTTTATAAGCCCGGGAAAAGACAGTAAGGCTGTGTTTGATAAAAAAATAAACAGCAGCTTAATTTTATCTACATTCACAAAAAGAAAATATAAAACCAGCAGCAACAGCATTACAGGTACTAATAGGTAATTTGCGTCAAATTTCGGAAACAGGCTGTCAATTAACGCCATTGCTACAGACAGTAAAACCAACAGTCCTGCCAGCAAAGGCATAAAAATCGCCTTAGAAAATTTAAGATACTTTGCAACAGGCACAATGCACATAGCCGCACCCGGAATTACAACGCTGTAGCTCAGCACAGACAAAACAAAGCTATGCAAGGTATTATTCATACTTGCCTCCTTTTAATTAAATCTCTTTTGTTGTTAAAGCGATACGCTGTAAGTGCCTGTCGGAGCTTAGAGCTGTTTCTGATATTTACAGCAAGAAGCTTGCCTGACCTCATATTGCAGGTGCTTTTTTCCATTTTAATAACATAATCAAAGTTTACAAGCACTCCCCTATTTATAACACAAAAACGATTGTCATTCAAAAGTGAAGCTGAAATAGACTTAAAGGACATTCTGTATTTATACTCAATGCCATCTACACAAATATATATATAATTAGAATCGGATACAACATATTCAATTTTTGCGTATAAAATAGGTATCTCCTTTTTATGAGAATTTATCTTAATATATGGCTGATACTTTGGCAATTTTGATAACAGGCTTACTGCGTCATTCATAACCTTACCCAGCTTCGCCTCGTCAACGGGCTTTATAATATAATCAAAGGAACGGCAGGAAAAAGCGTCCTGCATATACTCTATACTTGTAGTTATAAAAATAAGAATAGTCGTCATAGAAAGCTCTCTCATTTTTTGGGCCGTTTCTATGCCGTTGAGTCCCTCCATAAAAATATCCATCAAAACAATATCCACAGGATATTTAGCAATATTTATAAGAAAATCTCCCCCCGCAGTATATTCAGTCACCTCTACCGGGCACTTATTAATTTCAGCCCAGTTTAATATATAGCGTTTAACAAACTCTCTTTCGGAATCTGTGTCATCAACAATAGCAATTTTCATATTATCCCCTCAAAACCATTATACAGCATTTCAACAAAATTTTCCACTGCATTTTGTGCAATAAACATTCGCCCCACATTTTGCCCTTTCGTCACAAAAGACTTGAATAATTATAATAAACAGGTAAAATGTTACCTGTAGTTGGTTTACAGCTGCGTAAACAATACAGCTGTATAATCAGCAAAGTTAAATCTACTTACAGAAATAGAAAGAGGTAATTTATTATGAAGAAATTAGCGGTTATTATTGCAGTTTGTATGGTTGCAGCAGCTACACTGTGTGGCTGCGGCGGTTCCAATGGCAATAGCTCATCGTCAGACAGCACATCTAAGACAAGCAGTGCTTCAAGCCAGGACAAGGACTCAAGCAGCTCTGATACAAGTGAGGAAGAAACAGAAGCTGAGGCAGAGGATGTAACCGAAGAAGAAGCTTCAGAAGATGCAGCTGCTTATACAGGTGTAACTTGGAAATTGACTAATATTATTGATGCTGAGGGTAATACTCAAACTATTGACGAGTACTGTGTTGCCAATGGTCTAAAAGAAGGAAGCTTGGAAACAACATATGAGTTTGCTGAGGACGGCACCGCAGTTGGCACACTAAACGGAGTTAAGATGGAATTCACATATACGGCAGACGGCAACCAAATAACATCTTCTGTAACAACAAAAGATCCTTCAACAGGTGAAGATGTAACTACAACATCAGTATTTACATACGATGCTGACAATGATATTTTGACAATAACAGACGAGAACACAGGATTAACGAGTGTATTCGAAAAAGCATAACTAGAATTTATTCTTTTCAGACAGGCTGACTTATGTTAGTCTGTCTGTTTTTTTAATACAGGGAAATTTAATAAAAATAATATAAAAAGCAGAGGTACTCTAAAATTTTCAGAGCACCTCTGCTTTACTATATAATCTAATTATGTCAAAAATTAAACCTCGGCAATAACCTCAACCTCAACCAGCACTCCCTTTGGCAGCTCCTTTACGGCTACACAGGAACGGGCAGGCTTGCTTGTAAAATACTTACCGTAAATCTCGTTAAATTTAGCGAAGTCACTCATTTGTGCTAAGAAGCAAACTGTTTTTACAGCCTTGTCATAGCCTGAACCGGCTTCCTCTAAAACAGCACCTAAATTTTTCATAACCTGTTCTGTTTGACCTTCAATATTGTCTGCTTCAACATTTCCTGTTGCAGGGTTAATAGCAATTTGTCCCGAAGTAAAAATCATTCCGTTACAAACTACTGCCTGTGAATAAGGACCGATTGCGTCCGGTGCGTTCTTTGTATAAATTTTCTCTGCCATTTTTAAAACCTCCAAAAATCACAATTAAATATTTTTTAAACTAATCTATAGCCGTTTTTAACAAGCTCAGCCTTAATTTCATCTACATGGGCTTGGTTTCTTGTTTCCATGGATATACGCAGGTAGCAAGCATTAATATCGGAATTCAGCTCTGCCCTGTCGTGGCTTACGGATACAACATTACCGCCCATATTAGAAATAATTTCAGACACACCCTGCAGCTGTCCCGGCTTATCAAGAAGCTCTATGGTCAAATCTGCAAGTCTGCCGCTCATTTGCAAACCACGGTTAATTACTCTTGACAAAATAGTAACATCAATATTACCGCCTGAAAGCAGACAGCAAACTCTTTTACCTTTAATTTCAGGAATTTTATTAAACAATACAGCTGCAAAGGCACAGGCACCCGCACCCTCTGTAACAAGCTTTTGACGCTCAAGCAGCGTTAGTATGGCTGCCGCACATTCGTCGTCTGTTACGGTAACAAAGCCGTCAACATATTTGCTGGCAATTTCGTATGTAAGATTGCCCGGTGTTTTTACTGCTATGCCGTCCTGGAAGGTATGAACGCTTTCCAATGTTTCTATCTGTCCGTCCTTTACGCTTTGAACCATAGACGGAGCACCCGACGCCTGCACACCGTAAACCTTAATGTTAGGGTTCAGCGATTTAATAGCAAATGCAACGCCGGCTAATAGTCCGCCGCCGCCTACAGGTACCACTACAGCGTCAACATTTGGCTTTTTATCAATAATTTCAAGTCCGATTGTACCCTGACCTGCAATAACAAGCTCATCGTCGAATGGGTGAATAAATACAGCACCGCTTTGCTTTTGAAGCTCTACAGCCTTTGCGTAGGCATCGTCATATGTACCCTTTACAAGACAAACCTCTGCACCAAGCCTTTTTGTAGCCTCAATTTTGCTTATTGGTGCGGCGTCCGGTATACAAATTAAAGATTTAATACCATTTTTTGTAGCTGCTCTTGCAACACCCTGTGCATGGTTGCCGGCAGAACAGGCTATAACACCCTTTTTTCTTTCTTCCTCTGTCAGCTGAGAAATTTTATAGTAAGCACCTCTAACCTTAAAAGAACCTGTTACCTGTAGATTTTCGGTTTTTAAATACACCGAGGTACCCGGTACAACATCAGCCGAGCACTTAATCATATCAGTTGGTCTGATAGCGTCCTTAAGCACATAAGCCGCATGATAAATTCTGTCTAATGTTAGCATAATAACATCTCCTAATTTTTATGTCAAAATAAAAAAGTCTTTCGTCCAAATAAAGGACGAAAGACGAAATTCCGTGGTACCACCTTAATTGTCTGTATAAACAAACCACTCTGCCGCATCTGACAATGCTACTCTCTGTAACGGGAGAACCCGTACTCTCTTACTGTAATTTCAGAGGCAGGCTTAAAGGGGATAGGCAACATATGCCACGACTGACTTTCACCAACCGTCAATTCTCTAAACAATGGTTATACGAGCCCGTGTCCTTATCGCAGCCTTTAATGCTATTCAGCTTTCTACTAACATTTATACGCTTTTTTACATTAAATGTCAAGTCTATTTTATAAAATATTTTTTATTGCCAAAGCTCTTAAAACTCGTCCTTTATTGAGCGTAAAAAAAGCGACGAAAGAGTTTCTTTTGGATCCTGATTATAGGTAATTACTTGATTTACAGCATTTACTATAGGCAGGTCAACATTATATTTTTGGCTTAGCTTAACAAGTGCTCTTGTTGTAGACACACCCTCCGCAAGCTTGTCAAATTTTTCACCGTTAATAAGCATTTCACCAAAGCGTCTGTTATGACTAAACTTAGAAAACAGGGTTGCCTCATAATCGCCTAAGTGGCAAAGACCATAGGCGGACATTTCGTTACCGCCCATCGCCTTAATAAGTCTGGAAATTTCCCTTGTACCTCGTGCCATTAAAGCACCCTTTAATGATGTGTAGCCCATTCCGTCAAGCATACCTGCGGCAATGCCTACAACATTTTTTGCCGCCGCACCTACCTCAGTGCCGATTAAGTCCTGTCCGAAATAAAAACGAATAAGCTCGCTGGAGAAGGAATGAACAAGCTTTTCTTTAACCTCCTGATTATCGGAATCAATAACCATACAGTTAGGTATTCCACGAACAAAATCCTGTGGATGCCCCGGGCCTACCCATACAGCAACAGGCGTTTTGCTTGTATCTACATAGTCAGAAACAATTTCTGACAGTCTTCTGCCGGTTGTTTCTTCTATTCCCTTCATACACAGCACAATTATTTTACCGTCTAAGTTCTCCTTAATAAGGTTTTCCATAAAGCTGCTTAACGCTTGAGAGCTAATAGAAATAATCATAACCTCTGCGTGATTAACAGCTTTGGTAAGGTCAGGAGTAATAACAATGCTATCACTAAACTGAACATAGTCATTTTTTCTTTCACGCTGCAGGCTTTGGAAAATCTCATCATTCTCCAAGCCCCATGTATATACATTGTGACCGGTCTTATCTAAATACCATGCAATAAACGAACCCCATCTGCCGCAGCCAAGCAACGAAACATTCATTTTTAAGTCCTCCGTATCAATCTCAATTTATGCTATGCTATTATAGCATATGAAGATAACAATTTCCATTGTATCACGCAGTATTTTTTAAATATTAACAAAAAACAGTTTGCCCCTTTATAATTTACTCATCCTCTGCTTGAGCCTCAGGCTTCTCTTCCCTGTTGCTTTCGCAATTGTTTTTTAAGCTGCTTTTTCCTTTTAATTTTTTGGCCTCCATTTTGTTAAGTATTTTTTCTTTTCGGCTTTTGTCCTGTATACTGTCAAAAAGCTCCTGCCTTGCATTCAAGGCATATTCCATTGCACCTTTGTCAACATTTGGATATTTAGGATTCATATCATTTAATATGTCACGCACAATTTCAGAAACTACATATCTTGCATACCACTTATGGTCTGCCGGCACTACATACCATGGAGCAATGCGGGTAGAGGTATTGTTTATCATATCTTCAAACGCCTGCTGGTACTCGTCCCAATATTCACGCTCGCCAATGTCAGCAGGCGAAACCTTCCAATTTTTATCCTTTTCATCTATTCTTGAAATAAATCTTTCAGCCTGTTCGTCCTTAGAAAGATTTAAAAATATCTTTACAACTCTAATAGAATTTTGATACAGATATTTTTCTATATTATTAATTTGTTGATATCTGTTTTTAATAACTGTTTTATTGCTGATGCGGTCAGCCTTTTTTTGCGTTTTATAAAGCTGATGCACCTTGCCTATTAAAACCTCCTCATAATAGCTTCTGTTAAACAGGGCAATATCGCCCTTTGCCGGCAGCTTGGACCACACACGCCACATATAGTCGTGAGAAAGATCTACCGATGAAGGATTTTTAAAGCAATGCTCCTGAACGCCATGGGGGCTTAAAATACTGAAAACCGTGCGAATAACACCGTCTTTGCCGGCTGCGTCTGTTGCCTGAAAAATGATAACCAAGCCCTCATTCTTTTGAGCGTACATTTTTTCTTGAAGCTCTCTGATTTCGTTTATATTTTCTGCAAACAACGGCGAATCTGCAAGCTTTTTTGCATACTTTCCGGAATATTCCGTTGAGCTTTCTTTTATATTGAATTTTCTCTTTCCATCATACTTGAATTTATTAATATTCATAAAATACCTCCATTACATATATGTGCAGTTTTTTCATTATAATACACAAACGGAGCCACAGCTGACAGGCTATGACTCCTTTTGTTTATGTAGTAGTTAAGATGATAAAAGATTATTCGTATTCAACAACATCTATCCATTTCATAAGGAACTCTTTCTCGTCTTCTAAGCCCTTAACCATTTGAGATGCAGCAACTATAGGCAACCAGTGCTGAACATATTGCTTAGCGGTATTGCTCTTTGTGCAGAACAGCTTTAAATACTTATCAGCCAACTCAGGCTGTCTTAGAGAGAACAACAGGTATGTTCTTGCGGCGTCGGCAGAAGCATTGCCCTGTGTTGCATGAGACCAGTCAAGAATATGTGCCTCACCCTTGCTGTCAATAATAATGTTGCTTGGGTTAAAGTCACCATGACAAACCTTGGTATGCTTAGGCATTGCCTCCAAACGAGTGTGCAGCTCATAGCGAGTAGTTGCGTCAATCTCCTTTAAGCTTGAGATTTTTCTATTCATTTTGTCCTTTAGCTTATTAAGTAAAGGAGCCCTTTTACTATGTACCTCCAGCTGAAGATCAACAAATAAATTTAGATATTCATCAATCTTGTCAGGATTCTTATCCATAAGCTCTTGGAGAGTATCGCCCTCAACATAATCAATAGTAATTGCCCATTTACCATCAATTAGTGATACAGACTTTAAATCTGGAATATTAAGTCCGGTTTCCTCAACTCTGGCTTGGTTAAGCGCTTCATTAAGCACATCCGACTTTGGAAAATACTCAGGATCAAATACTTTAACAACGGTATCGCCAACCTTGTAAATAGTCTTGCCTTTGCGTTCAGATAATATTTTGTCGTATGTCATATAAATCCACCTTTCTTATATAATTAACTATGCAACTTAGCTAACTTTTTATTACAGCTATATTATAACATCATATTTTCAAAAAGTATAGTTAAATAACTACAAAAAAAATTGTTGTTTTTTTGGTTATTCATACAAATTTGATAATTGATTATGGATTTTATATGAACAAAGTATAAATTCAGCACAAAAAGCGGCTCTGTTTACAACAACAGAACCGCTTTTTCATAAAATTCCACATCTCAGTAAACTATTTAACGGTTAAAAGGTAAAGATACCTCTGAGTGCACTGTACAAGGCCGGAGCCGAACTCTGATATACACTATTAACCGTATTAATTGCAAGTGCGGCAGCTATTAAAACAGACAGAACAATCACACCTGCCAGCAGTATATACACCACCTTGTATATGCGGGAGATATTTCTAACAGACTTTTCAATATACAGCAAAATAATTATTGCCGCTATGGCCATTATAGGTGCAATATCACATACATAGCTTATGGCAACACCTGCCATACAGAAATCCGTAAATGCTATTAATACAGATAGTGCTACACACAACATTATAAACCATCTGTTTATGCTGCTTATTCTGAGCCTTTTCTTGGCGGCAGGAATAAAAGCAACAAGCCAATTCAACGGTAAAGCAAACACTCCATATGAGCCGGTCATATAAAAATAACGAGAATAGCTGTTTACCTTTATTAGTCCTCCTAAATAAGAAGATGTACCATACAGGCAGGATGATGGACTTACATATGGAAACGCAGCCGCAGTGTCCGGCATTTGGAAGAAGTAATGATACAAGGCCGGCCCCAAAAAGGCAAGCGATACATTGTTAAGTGAAATATTATTTACAGTAAGCTGGTACGATGTACCAAATTCAAGCAACGAACCAAATCGGGCATAATTGTATATCATTAATGCTATTGCAAAGAGAGCAACAGGCGCTATAAATGCTGCAACATAGCATAGCTTACTTTTTAATTTAATTGTCTTATTTAACAGCACCGAAATAAAGAACGGTGCTGTTGCCAGGGCGGCAATAACAAGGTTGGGCCTTGATGCCGCAATAAGACCTACGGTAATTCCACACATTAAAAATTTATACCATTTTGGCTTTTTATATGCAGACAGCGTTAGGTATATTAGTAAGAATAAAAACGCTATTCCGCACAGCTTAGGCAAATTGTAAAAATCCCCGTATGCTGAAAGTATGTATATTCCACAAACAAAAGGAATTGCCACTCCACTTAACATTACCAGTAAAAAATTCGATTTTCTTACTGCAACCATTGCAATTTTGCTTACAGCCATAAAGCCAAATATTGATATCAGCATACTAAACAAGGTGCAGACAAGGCTGTCTGTGGGAAGTGCTCCGGTTATAAAATAAATAGGGTAATATACTAAAAAAAGCGGTGCTGTGCCGAAGTAGCTGTAGTACTTTCCGTTATAAAAAGCCCTGTCCCACGAAGCGTTTGCGCCTATCTCATCTCTGTACTGAGGATCATACACCTTGTCCCCTGCATCTATAAGCTTTTGGTCAACAGGTATGTCAAGGTTGAGCTGTCCCTTTTGAAAAGCATCAAACATTTGATAATACGGTGAGCGATAAACAACACTCTCGTGTTTATATGGCGTTATTGCATCGTCACCCTTAGCACAGAAGATAAAAATAAAACTGCCGCAGCACAAAGCCGCAACTAATATTAGGGCAGCTAATTGCTTTGGGCTGTTGTTATAAACAGCTTTGTACAGCTTAAATTCTTTAATAGCCAACACCAACAAACAAATCAACGCAAAAGCAATAAGCCTTAGATAATTAATCTGAATTGGCAGCTCTTTATTCAGTCCAATTTCCCTTATTGTTAAGCCGGAGGCATTTTTTATGCCTATCTTTAGTGTGTCAAGCTCCTTTGAGTGAACATTCAATAAAACAGGACTGTCATTATCAGCATAAAGCTTTTCGCTGAAAACACCTAATAAAGATTGTGATAAATTAATATCTGAAATTCCGACACTGACAGTTACTAATTTTGGCTTTCCTTCAAATTGAATATATACATTTTCACAGCTCTCTTTTAAATTTGAATAGGTTATAATAAACTCATCATCCTTATCAATCAGTATAGAGTCGGCTGTATTGCTGCCCTCCGACAACTCGGCTGACGAAAAGGGCAAAGCATTATTGTTGTTTTTAACGGGTGAAGTAAACGACGAAATATTGAACACAGTAAATTCCAATGCTATTAAAACAAGAACAATGCACGCAGCCTTTTTTATAAATGGGCAAAGTGCAGCCTTAAATAATCTCTCTGATTTACACAATGCAAAAGCATTTACACAACAACATATTATAATTGTACCTATTAAATATGAAGCAATATCAATACTATGCTTTAAAATCGCCATAGCTGCAAATCCGTAAAGCAAAATTGCTAAAAATCCCAATATTATGGGAACAGATTTAAAATACATAAATTTATTTTTGTCCTTATATGCACCTGACAACAAATAAAAAGCACCTGTTAATACGACATATATAATACCGCAAAGCACTGTCGACATAAAAAATCACCTCTCATATATATTCCATTAAGATTTTAACATAAAAATATACTATTTTCAACCAATATACGCCTGTCTTATAAAATGTATTTTACAGCAACATATTATTATGGTATAATTTTTTCACTAAAAGGCGGTGATTACTTGGATATTCAAAAAATTAAAAGCCCACTTAACGAACTTTTACCATTAATAGAAAGCTGTATAAACAATAAGGGCTGTTTTCCTCTTACAGTAACAGGTACAAGTATGCTTCCTACATTGGTGCCAAGCAGGGATTTAGTATACTTGGTTTCACCTCTTGAAATGCCGCCTAAAAAATACAGCATAGTGCTTTTTAAGCGTGACAACGGTAAAATTGTTCTTCACCGCATTATAAAAGAGTTAAAAAACGACCGACTGCTGATTAACGGTGACGGACAGTTTTGGACCGAAGTAATAGCTTCATCACAAATTGTTGCTGTTGTAAAGGCATACAGAAGAAACGGCAAAATAAAAAAATGCACCGGCAATTTCGTGTGGCTTTACACCTTTGTTTGGTGTGGGCTAAAGCCCATAAGGCCCTTATTTTTCAAGCTTGCAGGCATTTTTAATAAATTAAGGCGAAAGAATAATAACAAATAAATTTATATAATTCGCCTGCCTTTTAAACAAAACTTTAGTGCTTCACACAGAAAAGAGAGCCGACACCTTAACCGTGCGGCTCCCTTTTTTATAGGAAAATAAAGCTTACTGACAGTTGTAACAAGTTTTAATTTGCAGATTATACAGCCTTTATGCCTCTTTCACCTGTTCTTATCCTTACTACATCCTCAATGTCATATATAAATATTTTACCGTCGCCTACATTACCGGTGCAGGCAACCTTTTTAATGACATCAATCGTTTTTTCTGCCCATTCGTCTGTAGATACTACAATTTCAAACTTAATCTTGTTAAGCATCGTAATCTCAACATCTACGCCCCTGATTCGCTCGGTGTGGCCCTTTTGATGACCACAGCCCAACACCTGAGAAACTGTAATTCCCTTAACATCTATTGCGTCCAATGCGTCCTTTACTTCCTCATACTTTTCAGGACGCACAATAGCCTCAATTTTTTTCATTGTTATCTCTACCTTTCTAAATTAATCCAAGCCGTTAAATGAAGGGTAAGCTGATTCACCGTGCTGAGTTGAATCAAGACCAAGTCTTTCATCCATTTCAGATACACGAAGTGTCTTAGTAAACAGCTTAACTATACCCGCACAAATAAGTGTGCCTACTACAGCAATAGCAATAGTAACTACTATACTTTCAAACTGTGCAATGAACAAGTGGTAGTCGCCGAAAATAAGACCGTTCCACTTAGCGCCTGATTCAACGCCCGGAGCAAGCTCCTTTACGCCAAAGATACCTGTTGCCAAGCCACCCCAGATACCGCCGATACCGTGACAGCCAAATGCGTCAAGTGCATCGTCAATCTTTAACACTTTCTTGATTAGGTGCATACAGAAGTAACAAATTGGGCTAACAAGTAAACCGATAATAATTGAAGCCCATACAGGTACAAAACCTGCGCCAGGTGTAATTGCAACCAAACCAACTACCAAACCTGTTGAAGCACCTACCAAGGTTGGCTTTCCTGTAGTAATTGTATCAATAACCATCCATGAAATCAAGCCGCAGGCCGATGAAACAGCAGATGTTATAAATGCGTGTACTGCTGTACCGTTAGCTGCCAGTGCACTGCCTGCGTTGAAGCCAAACCAGCCAAACCACAGCAACGCAGCACCCAAAAGCACAAAAGGAATGTTATGCGGTGTATATGTACTACGGTCGTAGTCACGACGCTTGCCAAGGATAACGGCAAGAACTAAGCCTGTAATACCTGAGCTTATATGTACAACATTACCGCCGGCAAAATCAACTGAATTCAGATACAAGCCTGTGCCGAATAAACCGGCACCGCCCTCAACCTCGGCACCCATAAAGCCGCCGCCCCATACCATATGAGCCAGTGGGTAATATACAAGCAGTGACCATAGGCAAATAAACGGAACAAGTGCCTTAAATTTCATTCTGCCTGCTACAGCACCTGTAATAAGTGCCGGTGTAATAATTGCAAACATCATTTGGAAGGCACAGAACAACATATCCGGAATTTCCAAGCCTCTTGTGCTGTCTGAAATACTAACATTGTTTAATCCCAAAAAATCAAGACCGCCTACAAAGCCTCCTGCGTCTGCACCAAACGAGAACGAATAACCAAACAGCACCCACATAAGAACTGCTGTACCGGTAATAAACACAGAAGCCATCATAGTGTTTATTACATTCTTTCTGCGAACAAGACCTCCGTAAAAGAACGCCAAGGCAGGTGTCATAATAAAAACAAGTGCCGTACAAAAAATCATAAAGCCAATACTTCCGCTATCCATTTTAAAATCCCCTTTCATATTTTTAATAAAATAAAATGGAAAAGGCGTCACAACACACTTATCTCAAGTGTTTGTAACGCCTTTGTTGTTGTAAAGTTTACCATAAGGCTTTTTGCTTGTCAATACCCCAATTCCTGCAAATTGTGTTTTAGCACACAGGATTTTCAACAGTTTTTACGCTAAATTTGCAATTAAGCTTTTCTTAAATTGCATTTATCCTTGCAAATAATTAAACATAGCCAGTTTTTCAGGTGTTTAATATATTATCTTTGTCAAAATAACAAAACACAAATTTATGCTTTGGCACACCACAGCAACGGAGCTTTTAAACTCAAATACATATAACCGTCAACAAATGTTGAATTTTTATTTTACAATTCACAGCTGCACTAACCTCAATTTAACTAAAATACATATGGTTCTATACATTTTGTACCTGCCGATAGGCTTTTACGCTTAGATTGAACACACGGCATTTTTAGCTTTGTACGGTAAAAATACTTTGTACACAGATTGACTTTATAAATAATATGTGATAGAATTTTGACAGTATAAAACACTTTAAAAGCGATGATGAAGACAGACAGCCTTCTAAGAATTTTAGCGAGTCGGAGTATGGTGAAAGTCCGATAACTACATTAGGCTGTAAATCACTTCGGAGCTGCAATTTGAACGCTTAAATGCAAGTAAATGCGTCGGATTTTCTCCGTTAACAGAAAACGCATATGCAGTATGCTGTAATAGGTGGTTTTACGAAGCTTTTAGGTCTTCGTCCTGTTATGGGATGACGGCCTTTTTATTTTTTAGGAGGTAAAAATGAACGTAGGAAACATTTATCGTGACAAAACATTAAACGACATTGGCGAGAGCAATGTCGGTGAAACATTAAGACTTGCCGGATGGGTAGAAAATATCCGTGACCACGGCGGTGTATCATTTGTTGACCTTAGGGATATGTACGGTGTTATGCAGGTTGTTATGCGTGACACAAAACTTCTCGATGGTATAAGCAAAGAGGACTGTATCTCAGTTGAGGGTGTCGTAGAGCACAGAGATGAGGAGACATACAATCCAAAGATACCGACAGGAACTATCGAGCTTGAAGCACACAAGGTAGAAGTTCTTGGCAGAGTTTACAGACAGCTTCCTTTTGAGATTATGACATCAAAAGAGACAAGAGAGGATGTTCGTCTTAAATACCGTTATCTTGACCTTAGAAATGCAAAGGTTCGTGACAATATGATTTTTAGATCAAATGTTATAAGTTTTCTTCGTCAGAAGATGACAGACATGGGATTTTTAGAAATTCAGACACCTATCCTTTGTGCTTCATCACCTGAGGGTGCAAGAGATTATATCGTGCCATCACGCAAATTCAAAGGTAAATTTTATGCATTGCCACAGGCACCACAGCAGTACAAGCAGCTTCTTATGGTGTCAGGTTTTGACAAGTATTTCCAGATAGCACCTTGTTTCAGAGATGAGGATGCGAGAGCAGACCGTTCACCAGGAGAGTTCTACCAGCTCGATTTTGAGATGAGCTTTGCAACACAGGAAGATGTATTTAAGGTTGGTGAGGAAGTCCTCACGGCAGCATTTGAGAAATTTGCACCTGAGGGATATGAAGTTACACAGGCACCATATCCTATCATCAGCTACAAACAGGCAATGCTTGAGTTTGGTTCAGACAAGCCTGACCTTAGAAATCCGCTTCGCATTGTCGATGTGACAGATTTCTTCCAGAGATGCACATTTAAGCCGTTCCATGGAAAGACAGTCCGTGCGATAAATGTCCATGCAAAACTTTCAAAGGGACAGCATGAGAAACTTCTCAAATTTGCACAGTCTATCGGAATGGGCGGACTTGGTTATCTTGAAGTTCTTGAAGATAAGTCATATAAGGGACCTATCGACAAATTTATTCCTGATGACATGAAACAGGAAATTGCTGATATAGCAGGACTTACACCGGGAGATACAATCTTCTTTATCGCAGACAGAGAAGCACAGGCAGCTCTTTATGCAGGACAGATTCGTACAGAGCTTGGAAACAGACTTGACCTTATCGAGAAGAACAGCTACAGATTTTGCTATATAAACGACTTCCCAATGTATGAGTATGACAATGAGGAGAAGAAATATATCTTTACTCACAATCCATTCTCAATGCCACAGGGCGGACTTGAAGCATTAAACACAAAAGAGCCGTCAGAAATCCTTGCATACCAGTATGACATTGTATGTAACGGTATCGAGCTTTCATCAGGAGCAGTCCGCAACCATGACCTCGACATAATGGTTAAGGCATTTGAAATTGCAGGCTATACAGAGGAAGACTTAAAGGAAAAATTCGGAGCACTCTACAACGCATTCCAGTTTGGGGCACCACCACACGCAGGAATGGCACCGGGAGTAGACCGTATGATAATGCTTCTTCGCAACGAGGAAAACATCCGTGAGATAATACCATTCCCGATGAACGGAAATGCACAGGATCTTATGTGTGGTGCACCAAACGAAGTAAGCGAGCAGCAGCTTAGAGAAGTGCATATAAAAGTAAGACAGTAAATATGATATGTGATAAGATACTGCTGATAAAATATAGGATTACACAGTTATGTAATTCTGAGTAAAATAACAGATTTTTGAGAAAAAATATTTATTACATTCTTGATTTGTGTTGTGCAGAAGCATAGCAGCATGGAATGTGTAAAGTAAAGAAACAGAAAAAAGCCATATTGTAAATATAATTTTTATATTTGCAATGTGGCTTTTTTTGTTACTGGGATTATCTGTAAGTGTGCTATAATTTAAAAAGTAGAGAGCTGTGTATGAATATTGAAAATAAAAAATGTAACACAATGGATAGTGTGTTACATTTTTGTTTACATAACATTTATCGGCAGTCAGATTAGATACTTTAGCTTTTTTTTAAAATTTTTGAAAATTGTTAATAGCTCAGCTATAAAAAAATTAGGTATTTGAGAAACTATCATAAATCTTGATTAAATTGTGCAGATATAACAAATAGTGTTAGTCGGCATTTTTGTCGTCGTCAGCACTTAATCAGCGTTTTTTGCTGATTTATGTACTGCTACGAACGACAACATAGCGAAAGCGTGCCGACGATATTATTTGTTATAGCTGTGCAATTGATACAACATATAGTTAGTTTCGCAATTACCTATGAAATGTTAAAATTGAAAGGATGGATTATTGAAATGAAACTTACTCAGCCTATTCGTGATATTGTGGAATTAGATAAGATTAAGAAATATTATTGCGATATTAAGCCAAATAAAAGAAATTATCTTCTTATTGTATGCGGACTTAATACCGCTTTGCGTATTTCTGATATTTTAAAACTTCGTTGGAAAGATGTATATAATGAAAGTCTGCTGTCTTTCAAATCTCATATTGATGTAAAAGAGAAGAAAACAGGAAAGAAAACGACTATTTTTATAAATGATAATTTAAAAGAAGCATTGGCATCATATTTAAAAGAAATTTTTGAAAAGAAAGAAAATTTATGTGAGGTGATGGAACAATTTATTTTTCTGGGTCAGAAATCAGAAAATAAGCCTATCAGCAGGATTCAGGCATTTCGCATAATATCATCCGCGGCAAAAAAATGTCTGCTCAGCCAAAAGGTGAGCTGCCATTCGCTCAGAAAAACATTTGGGTATCATGCCTGGAAAAAAGGAGTGTCACCTGCATTGCTTACCAGCATCTATAATCATTCGTCATATAAAATAACAACAAGGTATCTGGGGATAGACCAGGATGACAGGGACGAAGTCTTTTGCCTTGTAAATCTATAGTGCAATAAACAGGCTTAAAATTTGTATCAATGTGGCAGTTGGGTTATAGGTTATGTTTAGAGATGCTCAAATGCATACTTAATAAAACTATCAGCAAAGAAAACAAAAAATTTCATACGGGCACAAATAACATTATTGCCGTATTGCAGGTGTAAACCGTAATTGTGCATAAAAGTTTTGTGTCTGTTTGTAATGTAAAAATCTTGTATTCAGATTTAATGCATCATTAAAATTCTTCTAATATATTTTTATTCACATCATTTTATAATAATAATTTCAGCTTTTATCATGTGTTCTAACTAAAATCACATATTTCATAAAAAATATTTTCAAATAAAGTTTTCATAAAAGTAAAAAAATGTAACACATTATCCATTCTGTTACATTTTCGATTACAAGGCAAGGATATAGCAGTTTTCGGTTATAAATAGTATTTCGTTAAATATTTATTTTAATTCAGTTTGCTAAAAATTATTGCTAAAAACTACATATGTAGTGTCAGGACAACAAATAATTGATGCATTGAATAAGCACGCACTCTCAAAAGTACATTCAAGCTCAATATATTAAAGATTTACTTTTTGTCGTACTGGTATAAATCAATAAAAGACAGGCTGAGAAATAAAAATGTGATATGAAATAGCAGCTAAAAAAACTGCCGTAAATAAAATACAGGGAGGTAATGCAAATGTTAAGGCTTTCAGTTGAAAACAAAGAGTATCTCATGGTTGGAGATAATGTAAAGATTATTTTTCTCGGTGGCTCAGGAAATCATCACAGGATAATGATAGATGCACCGAAGGATGTGAATATAGTCAGAAGCAAAGCTCTTAAAAAACATATGAAAGAAAATGGAATAGAGTGTGAGTTTCCTTCTTACTATGAAGAAAAAGAGCATCCTGAAAAATATCGCAGAAAATAAAAATTTAGAAGCTGTTTTTGCACTGACAGTCCGCAAAGCGACTGTATTTATGGACAAGCAGCAAAACGGATTGCGTATATCCGCATGGCTTTGGTAATAAATCGGTGAACAGATGATAATGTCTTATATTTTTCAGATAAGACAGTGTGGATTTTTCAGAGTTTTATTAATCGGAAATGATACAGCGGCATCGTGCATTGATTTTATTATAAATAAAAATACAAAACAAATTTTACAATACGCTCACAAACGGATTTGGAGCGTAGGAAAAACACGGAGGTAATTATTATGGCAATGATAGTACAGCACAATATGTCAGCAATGAATGCTAACAGAATGTTAGGAGTAACAAGCAGCTCGCTTTCAAAATCAACAGAAAAACTTTCTTCTGGTTATAGAATTAACCGTGCAGCAGATGATGCGGCAGGACTTTCTATTTCAGAGAAGATGAGAAGCCAGATTCGTGGTTTAAATAAAGCTTCTGCAAATGCACAGGATGGTATCTCACTTATACAGACAGCAGAAGGTGCATTAAATGAGTCTCACTCAATCCTTCAGAGAATGAGAGAACTTTCAGTACAGGCATCAAACGGTACAGAGACAGATGATGACCGTGAGGCAGTACAGAAGGAAATCAGTCAGCTTCAGGAAGAACTTACAAGAATTTCAAGTACAACAGAATTCAATACAATGAAACTTCTTGATGGAAGCCAGGGTGGAAGTTCATCTACAACAGGTTCCGGACCAAAGTTTGGTGTAGTTGATGGTACATTAGATGGTGCGCTTGTTACTTCAAATGTAGCAGGAATTAAGGTGGCAACTACTACTACAGCAACAACAAAAGCTGGTCAGGAAACAGCAATTTGGGGCAAAGATGGAAAAACATTAACTTTAAATCTTTCTCTTAATAAAGTTTATACTCAGGATGAGATTGATGATATTATATCAAATGCAAAGCAGGAAGACAGCACGGCAACAGGTGCTCCGGCAGAAGTAAAAGTGACATTAAAGAATGGAATTTTGAATGCAGATGCTGCAGCTACTGGAACAGCAACGGCTGCAGGTGTTAAGGCATCTTCTGATGCAGCAGAGGTTGCTGCTGATACATTTGTAGGTGCTAACAAGATTAAATTTACATCTAACAAATATGGAGCAGAATTTAATGATACTACATTTGATTTTGCTTTTGATAAGGAAGCTGGTAAAGAAGAGGTAGAAACAACTACAGCAATTACTGCTGATGCTGCTAATTCTATTACAGCGGGTGCGTATAAAATTCATCTTGCAGCCGGTAAAGAATACACAGCTGAGGACTTAGAGGATATTCTTAAATCAGCAGGATTTGATTTTGATGTAACTTTAAGCGGAGCAACTCCGGATGAACCAAATACATTGTTTGCAACAAGCGGAGCTACTACAGTTGGTCAGATTACAATGGAGAATGGTGCAGGACTTGGAAGTACAAAAGCATTATGGGGACAGGATGGATATGATGGTGTTTCTTCAAATGCAGGAATTACTCTCCAGATTGGTGCCAATGAAGGTCAGACAATGAGCTTTACTATTGACGATATGAGTGCAAGATCACTCGGCGTAGATGCAAATAAGATTGACATTGCTACTCAGGATGGTGCTAAGAAAGCTACTACAACTATTGATGCAGCTATCAAGAAAGTATCTGCACAGAGAAGTAAACTCGGTGCTGTTCAGAACCGTCTTGAGCATACAATAGCAAACCTTGATACAGCCGCTGAGAATACTCAGACATCAGAGTCTCGTATCCGTGATACAGATATGGCTTCTGAAATGGTTGTATACAGCAAGAATAACATTCTTTTACAGGCAGGTCAGTCTATGCTTGCACAGGCTAATCAGTCTACACAGGGTGTACTC
>ERZ826613.1197-NODE-1197-length-32456-cov-5.448381_pt1 | contig 32456 bp, 27 predicted proteins | sample MGYA00519925_ERZ826613 | MGnify/ENA primary metagenome ERZ826613 (study PRJEB31778, sample SAMEA3449236) | human gut metagenome | biome: human gut; feature: human-associated habitat; material: faeces | place: United Kingdom | collected 2010/2012 ... | reverse complement strand
CCAAGCCTGTAGCGGACTTTCACCGCCAAGTTATTACGCGTGCCGAGCACACAAGAAAAAGCACTACGGTGTTTACTAACTACCGTAGTGCTTTCCTGTTCTGTTCTTTTCAAGTTTGAGGGGTACATTTTGAGGAGGGTAGAACATTTTATACTCCAACGGTGCGGCTCCGTTGTTGAGTATGGGTAAATAATAATATTCACTTATGAACGCCGTATGAATAATTATTTAAGAAAAGTAAAAGGTATTATGAACAACTATTAATTGCAAAATAAAATTTTATCATTGATATTCTGCCCCTTTATACATTTGTTCTGTTTTTATAATAAAATTGATTGTCAAACAAATTCTGCAATTTTTAAACAAATGTTTGATTTTTTGCAATCTATATGCTATAATACCCTATAGATTAAGCGAGGTGTTTTTATATGGCAGAGCTTACAAAAAGCCAACAGAAAATTTTTGACTACATATGTGCCAATGTACAGGAGGGTGTGTCACCTACTGTAAGAGAAATATGTGCGGCTACGGGACTGAAATCCACCGCTACAGTGCACGCTCATTTAAAAACATTGGAGGAAAAGGGGCTTATTAAACGCCACCAGGGTGCCAACCGCTCCATTAGATTAAGCAACGACAACACCGCAGTTGTGCCTATTTTGGGCAGAGTAACCGCCGGTATGCCAATTTTGGCTGTAGAGGATATTCAGGGCTATGTACCTGTAAGCGACAGCGTAAGGCGTGGCCGTGAGCTTTTTGCACTGCGTGTGGTAGGCGAAAGTATGATAAACGCCGGCATACTGGATAATGACATTGTTGTTGTACATAAAACACCCGTTGCTGATAACGGTCAAATTGTAGTGGCTATGATTGACGATGAAGCCACCGTAAAGAGGTTTTATAAAGAAAACGGTCATTTTCGTCTTCAGCCCGAAAATGACAGCTATGAGCCTATTATAGTAAGCGAGTGCTGTATACTTGGTCAGGTAATATCTGTAGTTCGCTATTATTAATAGCCGTACAGACAAATTTCTGCTGATTTTTATATATTTCGGTTATATAATAATAATGCTTTTAAAATGATCTCGGAGGTAAAAGCCTAATGGCATTAGTTGATATTAAGCAGCTTCACTGCCCCAAGTGTGACGCTACAAATCACATTCATATATACAAGCATATAAACGCACAAGAGGACATTAAGCTAAGAGATAAAATCCTTTCGGGCCGGCTTTTTGATTTTTACTGTCCCTATTGTGAGTACCGTGCAAGGCTCTACTACCCTTGCCTTTATAATGATGTACGAAACAAATTCATGGTCTATTTCGTTCCCGGCATTGAAAAAGGACAAATGGTTGACCGTGCCGTAGAAATGGAATTTGAGGATATGCCTAAAATAACAAAGCGTATTGTACCAACCTTTAATGAGTTTCGAGAGAAAATAATCATTTTTGAGTCCGAGCTTGACGATATGGCAGTTGAGCTTACAAAGGCAGCCGTAGCCGGTGCTGTACAAAAGAAAACAAAAATGATTGCAAGCAGTGGTTATTTCTCTGTATATAACAAAGAGGATAATATTATGGGCTTTACCTTTTTCTTGGATAATAATCAGGTTTACACTCAAACCACAAAGCTGGATGTGTACAGAAAATCCTGGAGCATTGTCAGCCGACTTGGCAAAAAGGAACGCTCAATGAAGGGCTTTATAAAAATAGACAAAGCATGGGCGGACAATATTCTGTTCAGATACCAACGCTTTGGTTTCGACACAATGTAATATAACGCACCTAAATAAGGCTTTTATTTCCAACAGCTTTTACACTGAAACAGTACAAAAAATTATGGGCAAATACAGCGGACTAACAATCCCGTTTGTATTTGCCCCTTTTTTTATTAATACAGCCTGCTGCAAGCTTAAAGCTGCATGTACAGGGGAGTATATTTTATTAAATTAAGCCTATTGCCATTAGTAAAAGATAAGTATTATTAATTTATCAGATTATGCTGCCATCAGTAAAGGGTTAATTCTATTCGCTTTTATTTGGAGCTAAAAATGGAAAAATCCGCACTTGATGAAATAATAATCAAGTGCGGATTAAGCTGGCGTTCCCGAGGTGATTCGAACACCCGACCTACCGCTTAGGAGGCGGTCGCTCTATCCAGCTGAGCTACGGAAACACGCTTTTCTAAGTGACTGCCGCAAAGCAACAGTCACACAGAGCATACAATATATTTTAAATTAATTATGCGGATTTGTCAAGCAGTATAACGCCTGTTGTCTGTAAACTTATGTAGGTTTACAGTAGATGTGAGACTGAAATCAAAAAAAGAATAGAAAAAAAGGCGATTGAGTTCGTTAGAATATAGTCACCACAACAAAATTCCTAACGAAAGGACTCAATCACCATGGATAGTATAACACAAAACAAACGCTATTTGCCACATGAATTTCAACAAAAATAAACTCTGTCAAATTATACAGACAAACAAAGGACATTGGGTTTGTGTGTCGGCGATATCACAAGCAAGAACAAATTTGAGTACTTACAAAGAATTTATCGATTTTCACAAGCTTGTATTTTATAAAAGCAACAAACATCTTATTTATATCCAATAATATTCTGAGATACTTCCTCAATTATTTCAGGGCTGATTAAAGATATATCGGCTATATATACTTTATTTTTTCTCGGATTAAATATCCCCAATTTTTCTATTTTTTTAAATTCAGGATGTATTGAATGACATCCCATAATATAGTACATTAGTAATTGCAATGTATTTTTACTTATTGGTTCATGTTTTGACACTTTAAAATCCCACAGCGTATCCTTAGTTAAATAATCTCCATCTCCTGATGATACTATATCCGTATACCCACCCTCAAAAGTAAAGCCATCTTTTGTAATAGGACCATATTCTTTCCAAAATGTCATACTTCGCTCAACCATAATCACAATATTCTCAATGGTATCACTGTCAGGTTTAATTTCTTCTACTGGTTTATACCCAATTATACCAGCTCTAACGCAAACATCGTAACCAACTAATTTACATGCATTATTGACAGATTTATAATCAAGACCTTTTATACCTTTTAATAACTTCTTAGCATTTCCTAAAACCAACCCTTTTTTGCCATCTGCTTTATTTAAAAGCAACTCAAGATACAATGCTCCCAGTAATGAAATTTTGAAAGCTTCTTCTACCGGTGTCCCCATCATAAAACGGGTCAAATAGTCAACCGCAAGACCAATTAACGAAGCATGAATATTTTCTACTTCATTCAATATCTTTCCATCATCAATAGTAGTAACATGAAATTGCTTTTTATTTAGATATCCTCCATACGGTTGTTTTACCATACTAATACGTTTAGTAACAGAATACATCAAAATACCCTCCCCTTGTACAGATAGTTTAAAATTACAAGTATCCACCTAATATCAAAATTATATAAGTTTATTTAAATTCTTCATTTAGTCTATTGAATTCCATGGCGATAAAATAATCATCTTCATTTTCTGCTCTCACGACAATACCTAACGATAAATCTGGTTTTCATAAAGCTTTCTCTCCATAAAATTGAGCAACAAAGTTATTTGTAGGATTAGACATATAGGTATATAATCCATTATATATTAACCATTGATAGTCATAAGCAGTGTTTACACAAAAACAGGGTATATCCTAAAAATTGCTGATTATCTCCCAGAACTACATAGCCTGTTTCCAGCTCGACAACAAAGTATTTGTTAGTTCCCTGTTTTATCATATTTATTCTATCGCATAACAGGCACATATTTACATCACCTGCTATATATTTTCAATTAAGCAAACGGCGTGTGCGGATATACCCTGGCCGTTTCCTGTAAAGCCCAGTTTTTCTTCTGTAGTTGCCTTTACGCTTACCTGACCTGCAGGCACCCCACAGGCGTCTGCAAGGGTATTTCGCATTTGGTCAATATACGGCTTTAGCTTTGGCTGCTGTGCAATAACCGTACTGTCTATATTGCCTATTTTGTAGCCGTTTTTCTGCAAGGCACTGCACACCTGCTTTAGCAGCTGTATGCTGTCTGCACCACTGTATGCCGGATCGTTATCCGGAAACAGCTTGCCTATGTCACCCAGTGCCGCCGCACCTAGCAGGGCGTCCATTATAGCGTGGGTAAGCACATCGGCGTCGGAATGGCCCAAAAGTCCCTTTTCGTATGGGATTTCCACTCCGCCTATAATAAGCCTTCTGTTTTCCGTTAATCTATGTACATCATATCCGTGTCCTATTCTCATTTTAAGTTACCTCTTCTCTTTAAAAAGCTTTCTGCCACAGCAATATCCTCAGGGGTAGTCAGCTTAATATTCTCTGCACTGCCTACAGTTACAAGCACTCGTTTGCCCAGTGCCTCCACCAGCTGGCAGTCGTCTGTATAATCCTTGTTATCCTCTTCAGCCTTTTTCATTGCCTGCATATACATATCAGTCTTAAACACCTGCGGAGTATATATAGCTATAAGACTGCTTCTGTTTGGTGTAGACAGTATAAAGCCGTTATTATCCACTACTTTTATAGTGTCCTTTACCTGCACACCCAAGGCGGCAGCTCCGTGCTTCTGTGCGTCTGCCACTACCTTGTCAATATCCTGAGGTGTAACAAGCGGTCTTGCCCCGTCGTGAATTGCTATAAAATCGGCACCTTGAGCAAGGGCTACACCGTTTTTTACCGACTGCTGTCTTGTACTGCCACCCTCTGCAACAGCTGTCAGCTTAGTAATTCCGTTTTCGCCTGACAGCCTTTTAATATCAATAATATCTGTTTTTCTGCAAACAACAGCTATGCTGTCAATGCTTTGTGCCTGTTGAAAAGCCCTTAGCGTATGCACTATAGCAGGCGTTCCGTTTAGGCTTATAAACTGCTTGCTTATTTGTCCGCCCATTCTGGTAGACGAGCCTGCCGCTACAATTACAGCTGTAGTTTTCATATTTCCTCCTAAATTAATACTAACCGTTATTCCGTCATATTTGTAGGCTCTTGGGAAGCTGCTGCACCGTGATTTCCGGGGAAAAGACAATTCTCCACCTCGCTTAAAATAGACAGAGCTGTAGGCTGTAGTGTGGTATTGTTTACATTAGTAAGTCCTATTATTTTTATGTCGTCCTTTTTTGTAAAAATGTCAACTGCGTAGAAAAGCTCTGTGTTTCCTGTGTGGTAGGCATAGTCGTCGGTTACAAACCAGCCATAGCCGTAATTAAATCCGTCTGTACCTGTGTTTGTTGCTTTGGCAAACATTTTATCACTTAAAACACCGCCACGGGTATATGCGTTTAACCACCTGAGCATATCTGTAGAGGTAGACACAATTTCACCTGCGGAATAGAAATAACTGCTGTCAATTTTTATTCCCGAGGCAAAGTCGCTGTCAAGATAACCTGTGCAGCTTGTATCGGTCATTTTAAGTGAAGAATTGTCCATATAAAGCGGATAGAAAATTTCGTCATGTATGTAGCTTTCATAGCTTTTGCCCGTAACCTCTTCTATAATCATTCCTAAAATATAGTAGTTGCTGTTACAGTAAGAAAAGTACTCCCCCGGTTCAAATATGGTGTCATGGTCATTTATCCAATTAATAAATTCTTTTTGGGAAAGAGTGGAGTCCTCCTCCCTTTCCGCATTTTCTATGGAATAAATATATTCGTTAAGATAGTCCGGCAGTCCCGAGCACATATTCATAAGCTGTTCTATTTTTATATCCTTGCCGGTTTTAATCTCCTTAATATATTTTGATATTTTGTCATCAAGCGAAAGCTTACCCTCGTCTGCAAGCTTTGCAACGGCAGTGGCGGTAAATTGCTTTGTACAAGAGCCTATTTCGTATTTGGTATCCAATGTATTTTTTATTTTCTTGTCAACATCGCTGTAGCCCATAGCCTTGTGGTAAATAACCTCATCGCCTACAGCTATTAGAAATGTACCGTTAAAATCAATATCCTTTAGCTGTTGAGTTACATTTTTATCAATAGTTTTTAATTTGCCCTTATCAAGTTTTGAAACCACCGGCTGTGTTGCCTCCAGAGGCGGTCTTGTTTCCTTTTCCTTCTTTGCTACAGTTTCAGGAGTTGCCTTGGCTGACGCCGGCAGTGACGCTGTGTCTGTAGTTTTTAACGCACTTGCCCAAACAAGCCCCATTAAGACCACAAAAAAACAAACTATTAAAGCTATCTTTTTTCCTATTTTCATAATTAAACCCTTTCGTTACTTACGGCTGTAAAGCTGCCGTATTTTTTAATTGCAATGGTCTGCAATATATTAACCAAAACCCATTCTCTGCCCAATACAAATGCATCTAAAAGAACAGTATGATATGCACTATAAAAGCCATACTACTTATCCTTACGATTTTCTAACCCCAATTGCCTTATTATATTCTTGTAATAATTAACCGTTTCACTATTAATCGTCTTGTAATAATTTACAGTAGGAGATTTAACCGCTTTTTTCATAACATACGCCGCCCAAATAAAGGGCAGCAGAACCGGAGCTTTTTTCAGCACAGGGAATTCCCTTGCTATAACCTCAGTATGAGGAAAGGCCTGCTTTAGTATAAACTTTACCCTGCTTGGCTTTTTGCCGCTTTCTGTCATATTGGCACTGCGTATGCCTACATTATTTTCAATTGTGCCAAAATCGCCACAGCCGGCAATAAACAGGTCAAGCTCGTTGTCCTTGTCAATACCGCTGCCGTCCTTTGAAAACCAGCGGTAAGCAACCTCCAATACCTTTTTGCTAAACTCCAAATACCCAAATTCACCTAAAATTTTATCTACATACCCTCTGTCTAAATTCCCTTTGTTATGCTCTGTAAAAACATAAAAATCCAAAAATATCCTTGGTGCAATGCCCGAATATTCAAAGTGATGTACGGCATGAACAATCAGATAAATATAAATATCCTCAAGCGGCATTGTATATATGTGTGAAGCTCCCTTCTTTAGAATGCACCTTTGCCAAATGCCTTTATAATATTCATTTACCGTATGCATTTCCTTTTCAACAATGCTGTGGTGCTGCTCTAAAAAAATATATGGCTTTTTAAAATATTCCCAGTCCTTACCTGCGTCATTCTCCAAAACATATCCCAGCTTCTCCAGTACGGGATTTGCCCTTTTAAAATCTTCAAGCTTTACAAATGTATCAATATCGCCCATATATCTGTAATATGTACTTTTGTACATTTGCTTTAGGTACACACCCTTTAGCAGCAGCATATCTATGCCGTTTTCTTCAAAGGCATTCTCCAGCTTCTGAAGCTCTATTAGCTGATTGGTATCCACTATAATAAGTCGGCTGTTCTCCTTTGAAAAGGCACTCATTATCTGCCGCTCCGGCCGGTATTGGTCAGGCAGCCGCTGTACAGCATCGTAAACAAGCGTAAGCATACCCAGCCGTCTTGACTCTGTAAATATGAACCTCCAGTTTAAATTTTCATCTATATTCTCCATTTGAGTATTATTAACAGAACAGCTTACAAGACTGAAAATGGCTGAATATTCCTTAAAATATGTCAAAACGCTTTTGCTCAAGCACATCACCTCACATTTACACAAAGTTATTATATTTTATTTTCAGCAAAAAAACAATACAATAAATAATATTTAAATAAAAATTTCGCACAAAGCCCTTAGTACAGCCGCCATACGGTTGGCACTAAGAAGATTTGTGCGAAACAATACTTAATTTTTATAGTTATTCCGGTATTTTATTTTGTTCCTTTAGCTTTCTTGCCAAATATATAGCAGGCGTGTCACACAGGCTGGTTACAATAAATATAACATAGCTTGACAGCATAATGCTTAGCAGTGTAGGGGCGTCGTATGTGCCAAGGAATGCAAATAAAGTAAAGAGCACAGTATTAATCATTTGTGAAATTAATGTAGAGCCGTTATTTCGTACCCACAAAAATCCCCTGTGACTGCCGCATTTCTTTTCTGTAATACGCCACCACAAATGGTAAAGGCGTACATCAAGAAATTGTGACACCGCATATACTATCAGACTTGACAGCATCATACGAGGGGTGTTTGAAAACACCTGTCTTATAGCCGGCATAACCCAGTCGCTTTCCGACGGTGTAAACAGCATCCAGCCTTGAGATGCAATAATAAAGAAAATGTTAGTAAAAACACCAAGCATAACAGCTCTGTCTGCGTCCCTTTTGCTGTGATTTTCACTTAAAATATCGGTTATAAGGAATGTAGCCGCAAAAAATACATTGCCCAAGGTTTGCTCCATACCAAAGGCATTCACCATAATTAAGCACTCAATATTTGCGGTAATGGTTGAAATAACCGTCATAGCATAAAGCCCTGCCTTGCCAAACCAAACATATGCAAGTATGGTTGAACCAAATATAAGTATTAAAGAGCCTGCAAGCAGCAATTCGTTAATCATCTGTCATACCCCCTTCAACCACACTATTATCCTCAGCTCCTACGCCAAAATCTGTATTTTTCATAAGAATATCCACACGGCTGTTATTAGCATAGCTTGGAGCAATTTCTTTAACAAATACATCTATAACCTTATCATCGGGCAAAACCCTTGTAGTGTTTTTGTTCATAATATTTACACAAACTCTGTCAAAATATTTTAAGCCTGTTTCAATATCGTTCTTCATACTCTCTGCCGTTTGTCCGCTAAGTCCGAAAAGCAGGCAAACCTCGTCAGCATACTCGGCTATTTCTTTCGGTGAGGCATTTTCAAAGCCCTTTTTCATTATATTTTCTCTGTAATTAACATCAAAGGTTTCTACACCGGTTTTAATATGAACCTGCACACCGTATTTGCTGAAAAAGCTTTTAATTTCATCAACCTTATCCCTGTGCATATAGTGACATTCAAAATGCAAGGTATGTATGCCCTTTGCCTTGCAGACGCTTGCAATAAGCCGTATTGTTTCAGCGTCAAGGTCACAGAAGCTGCCGGAGTTTATAACCTCCAGTTTGCCGTAAACACCTGTTACCCTTTCAAGGGCCTCGCTGTTAATTTTGTAGTTTGCCATATTGTCTGTGGAAAAGTCTAAGTGATAGTCGCAGAAGGTACACCTCCTCCATCTACAGCCACTTCCACGCAGCAGAACAATTTCTCTTTGATTTTTGTTTTTAATAATACCGTATCTCTCCAAAATAATTCCTTTCCCGAGATAATAAGCGTACCAATTAATAAATCTAAAATCGGTACAAAAAAAGAGAGCTCTCTGCAAGAACTCTCTCTGCACAAAAACACAGCCGCACAGCCCTACTGCTTCGGAAGCACAGTAAGGCAACTGACACAGCCATAAAATATGCAAATTAAATCCCGTAGTTTTATTTAGCGTCAGGATGGTTCCGAACTGACGATATTTGCGTTTACCGGTTGACCTTTATCTTCTATATGGCATACCTCATAAAGAAAAGTCCGGCCACAGGCAAGCCGCCTTTGGAATTATACAATATTTTTCCCGTCTATGCAAGGCGAAGCACACACTTTTTTCATTAAATTTATAATTTACTTTATAGGCTCTTTTCCTTACCCCAACTTTTATTATTGAGCAACAAAAAAGGTCTGTAGTTAAGGTACGCTCTCTTAATTACAGACCTGTTTTTAGCTTATAGTGTAAACTGTTATTTTTAATTGTATCGACTGCAGCCTAGCTGAAATTTTGCTTAAAGCGTGACAAGAAGGCCTTCGTTCTTGGGTTTTGCGGATTGTTTATAACCTGCTGTGGTGTACCCTCCTCTGCAATTACGCCGTCAGCCATAAATATAATTCTGTCGGCAACATCTCTGGCAAACTCTATTTCGTGTGTTACTACTATCATCGTGCTGTCAGAGGTTTTTAGTCCCCTTATTACATTAAGCACCTCGCCGGTAAGCTCCGGGTCAAGGGCAGAGGTAGGCTCGTCAAAGCACAGAATATCGGGGTTAAGTGCCAAAGCTCTTGCAATAGCAACACGCTGTTGTTGACCGCCGCTTAGACTGCACGGGTAGGCGTCCTTTTTCTCTGAAAGTCCTACCTTTTCTAAAAGCACAAGGGCATTTTCCATAATCTTTTGCTGAGCCTCTTTATAGGTTTTTACGCCCATATATTCTCCTGTAGACTTCAGCTGCTCCTTTGCCTGAAGCTGTGGAGCAAGTACAATGTTTTCAATAACCTTGTACTGAGGAAAAAGATTAAAGGACTGAAACACCATACCAAAGTGCAGGCGCTTTTTTCTTATTTCGCTTTCCTTTTGCTTGGAGTAGGCGTCGCCGTCAAAAAGCACCTCGCCGTTTACCGTTATTTTACCCTTTTGCGGTCTTTCCAAAAAGTTAAGACACCTTAGCAGAGTGGTTTTACCCGAACCGGAGGAGCCTATAATGGCAAGCACCTCGCCTTTTTCAAGGGAAAAGCTTATGTTTTTTAGGACTTCGTTTTTACCAAAGCTTTTTTGTATATTATCTACATTTAACATTGACATAGCTGTATTCCTCCTTAGCCCTTATAGTAATCAAGCTTTTTCTCGACAAAGGCAAACAGAAGGGTTAGCACACCGCAGAAGGCAAGGAAGAACACTGCCGAGTAAAACAGCGGCCAAATAAGACCGTCCATGGAGAAGTCCTTTGCATTCATTAGTATTTCAGGAATAGCTATAACGCTGGCAAGGGAGGTATCCTTAACCAATGTTATTATTTCGTTGCCTATAGGTGCGGTTATTCTCTTTACTACCTGCATAAGCACAATTTTGAAGAAAATCTGTGGCTTCTTCATACCCAGCACCTGACCTGCCTCATACTGTCCCTTTGGTATAGCCTCTATACCGCCACGGTATATCTCGGAAAAATATGCCGCATAGTTAATTACAAAGGCAATAAGTGCCGCATTCATTCTTGGAAAAGCAAAACTGCCGTTTGACACAAGAGGCGGAATATAAAACACTACAAACAGCTGCAGCATTAGAGGAGTACCCCTTATAATCCACACTACTGTTTTGGTAAGCCATTTAAGAGGCTTAAAGCCGGACATTGAGCCCATTGAAACAATCAGACCCAACGGTATTGCCAGCAAAAGAGTAACAATAAAAATATAGCAATTCTCCCCAAAGCCGCTAAGGAGCTGTTGGGTTACATTCAAAAAACTATCCATTTATAAAACCTGCTTTGATTAATCTTTTTTATTGTTAGTTTTTGCCAACCAAAAGCAGATTGTCAAGGTCGTATTTCTCTGCAATCTTTTTCAGTGTGCCGTCCTTAGCAACCTCATCTATAGCACTGTTAAGCTTTTTAAGAGTTTCTGTGTCGTCCTTACGCAGTGCTATACCGTATTGCTCAGGTGCAAAATCCTTACCGTCTACAACTGCAAGGCTTGAGTAGTCTTTGCCATCTGCAAGAGAGCCGATAGACATTACATAGTCAATAACAGCTACATCTGCTGTACCGGACTTAACCTCAAGCAGTGCCTTTGCCTGTGAGTCAACAGGTACATAGCTTGCGTCCTTAAAGAACTCGTCGCCCTTAGCAACATCTTCACCGGCTGATTTTTTCTCGGCTACAACTGTAGCACCCTTTAAGCCCTCGGCAGTCTTATACTTATCCTCGCTGCCCTCTTTAGTTACCATAACCTGCTTATTTTCCATATATGGCGTTGAAATGCCCATATTTGTTTTTCTTTCATCATTAATGGTAAGGCCGTTCCATATACAGTCAATAGTCTTAGAATTAAGCTCTACTTCCTTTGAATCCCAGTCTATTTTCTGGAAGGTTGCTTTTACACCCAGCTTTTTGCATACAGCCTGTGCAAATTCTGTTTCAAAGCCTGTAAGCTCACCGTTACTGTCCTTATAGTTCATTGGTTCAAAATATGTAACACCAATAACCATCTCACCCTTGTTTTCAATATAAGACCAGTCGGAAGCTGAGCCCGAGGTTGTTTTTGTATCAGCGCCGCTTGACGAGCCTTCTGTTGAGCCGGAGCAAGCTGTAAGCACAGCTGTTGACATAGCCGCTACCATTAACAGTGCAATTATTTTTTTCATTATTTTATCCTCCTACATAGGGCAGTATATCCCTGTTTTTTATACCCATATATTATAACATTATCACACTACTAAAGTAAAGCAATAAATGCTTTTTATGCACAGGATATTTTTTACGAAATTTAAAGGCTTTTTAGCCTTAGCAAATTAACTTGTTTTATTAATATATTAACTGTTGAATTTGTAAAATATGTATAGTATAATCAGGCTAAGAGATAACGCAAAAAACTATATCTAAATCAGAAAAGAGGGACAGCAATGAGTGAAATAGGCACTGTATTTAAAAAAATTGCGTTGGCGTCAATAGGTGCGGCCGCATACACAGCAGAAGAAAGCAGAGAAATATTTGACAGGCTTGTAAGCAAGGGTACAGCGGAGCTTATGAAAACCTCTGTAAACAACAGGGAGCTTTCATACAACGGCAACCGCAAGGAATCAAAGGCAGCTGCCCAAAGCAGCACGCCGGAAAACCCGAACAGCCCAAAGGGGGCGTCCGGAGGTGAATAACATAAAGGACAAGGCGAAAAGCAAAAGCCGTTTGAATGAAATAATAAGTAAAATAAAACAAAAAAGACTTATTACAAGCCCTACTCCGGTAAAGCTGCGTGAAACCCTGCAGGAGCTGGGCCCTACCTTTATTAAATTCGGACAGATAATGTCCTCCAGACCTGATATTCTTCCAAAGGAATACTGTGACGAGCTTGAAAACCTGCGGTGCGATGTTCCGCCTATGCCTTTTGAGGATGTACGGGATATAATTGAAAGCTCCTGCGAAAAAAAGCTGGAGGATATTTTTGAAAGCATTAAAGAAGCTCCCATAGGCTCGGCCTCTATAGCGCAGGTACACTCTGCCGTTTTAAAGAACGGTCAGCAGGTGGTGGTAAAGGTTCAGCGAAAGGGCATTAGAGATATAATGTCAAGGGATGTTGAGCTGATGCACAGGCTTACAAAAATAGTACCGCCTCAGCTTAAAACGCTGACAGATCTAGACGCCCTTTTAGATGAGTTTTGGCGTTCGGCACAGGAGGAGATGGATTTTCTGCATGAGCAGGGAAACCTAGAGGCCTTTGCAGAAAACAACAAGGCCGTTGCCTTTGTAACCTGCCCAAGAGTATACAAGGAATTCACCACAACATATGTGCTTGTTATGGAAAAGATAGACGGAATAGATATAAATGATAAAAAGGCTCTTTTGCAAGAGGGCTACAGCCTTAAGGAAATAGGCGAAAAGCTTGCCGATAATTTTGTAAAGCAAATAGTAGATGACGGCTTTTTCCACGCCGACCCACACCCGGGCAACCTAAAAATTCGTGACGGAAAAATCGTTTGGCTTGATATGGGTATGATGGGCACGCTAAACAAGCGTGAACAGCTGCAAATTACAGCCGCCGTAAAGGCAATAGCCAAAAATGACATAGGCACACTGGTGGATGTTGTGCTGGCGTTGGGAATTTTTAAGGAGCGTCCAAGCCGCAGCCGGCTTTACGAAGATGTAAAGGCAATGATGACAAAATACTGCATAGCAGACCTAGGCAGCATTAATATAGCCAATATGCTTACTGACCTTATAGAGGTTATGCGTGAAAACAGCATTGCGATGCCAAGCAATCTTACCCTTTTGGCAAGGGGTATGGCCACTATAGAGGGAGTTGTTGCCGACCTAAGCCCCGATGTACAGATAATTGAAATAGCCGCCGCACGCAGCGGTGCAGATATGTTTAAGGCGGCGAACATAAAAAATGAGCTTATGCGTCAAAGTGCAAGGTTTGCAGAGGCCTGCAGCAAGGCAATAGACATTCCAATAGTTCTTTCTGATATTTTAAAAAGCTATAGAAAGGGCGAAACAAGAATAAAGCTTGACCTGCACGCAACAGACGACTTGGCACGGCTTATTCACCACATTACCAAAAATCTGGTGCTGGGGCTTATAGTATGTGCCCTGCTTATAGCTTCAAGTATTCTCTGCACTACAGATGTACAGCCGCAGATACTGCACATACCCTTCTTGAGCACCTTGGGCTTTGCCGCCGCTGTGGGAATAATGCTGTATATGGTATACAAGCATTATAAAAACAAACGAAGACGGCGTTAGCCTGCAAAAAATTCACCTTACACAGCCGCAAAAAGTCCCTTATCAAAGCTAGAGCTTTGATAAGGGACTTTTAATGTAATATTCATTTAACTGCTTTCTATATGTTTTCTGTAACCTCGTCTAATGTTTTTGACACACTGTGTTCAATAGGTTTCCACTCTACCTTGCCAAACATAGCAGCAATAGAAATAGGTATATATGTCATCATAAACAAAGGATATGTAAACATATAGAGAATCCTTTTGTATATAGGACATTTAATTTTCTTCCACTCTGTTATTACAGTAACCGCCCCCATAAAGAACAGCGAGCCATAATACAAAATTACCCAACGCAGCAGAAAATCCGCAACCTCATGAGCAATACTCGGCGTTAGACTTGGCTGAAATACAGAAAAGGTCAACACAACAACCTGCATTACAAGCATAACAACAGTTATAAGCACAGTAGGCATAACTGTAAGGGTTATATCAAAGCAGGAAAAACGGTTTTTGTTTTTATTGCGGAAAACACTTGCTAACATTGTTTTGCCATATTTCCCTACAATTTGATAAAAGCCACGACTCCAACGCACACGCTGATGCCACGACTGCCTAAAGGTAGTAGGCTGTTCATCATACAGCATAGCGTTTTCACAGTAGCCTATTGTTTCGCCACGCATAATTGTATCTACGGTAAATTCAATATCCTCTGTAAGCAGTGAGTAATTCCACCCGCCACGCTCACGAATAATTTCGTTGGATACTAAAAAGCCTGTACCCGACACAGCACAGGACGAGCCCAGTGCAGAACGAGCATAGTTTAAAAATTTAGCCTCACGCATAAAGGCAACTGCATAGCCTGCGGTAATCCAGTTTGTTCCGTAATTCTTAGAATTTCGGTAGCTGGTTATTACACGGTAGCCCTGACAAAAGGTTTTGTTCATTTCAGCTACATAGTTACTGTCGAGCAAATTGTCTGCGTCTATAATAATATAACCGTCAAAATAGCTATCGCCAAACATACTGTATATATTTTTAAATGCAAAATTAAGTGCATAACCCTTGCCGACCTTTTTGGTGTTGAAGCGTTCAAACACTACCGCACCATACCGTCGTGCAATTTCTGCGGTTTTGTCGGTACAGTTATCAGCTATTACTACAGCCTTGAGCTTGTCCTTTGGATAGCTCTGATTATTTATAGTTTCCAACAGCTTATCAATAACCATTTCCTCATTGCGGGCACATATAATAACGGCCAAATTATGTGGTACAGCTTCAACCGATTTTTCCTTTACCTTGCCTGCCTTGCGGAGTATATCATAAACAAAAACTATAACAATATACAGCATTTGGTATAAATACAGAACCGTTACAACTGACACAACTATGTTGCACACTTCAATAAAAAAATGCAACGCATCATCTCCCTTCTTAAACACACAAATTTAATACCCCTTTGCATATTTAAACACATTCTTAAACACACAAATTTAATACCCCTTTTGCATATTTAAACAAATTTCAACACTACCTACACGAACCTAACATACAAAATATCACTATATTAGCCGATTTTCAAGGCATTTCACCCCTTTATAATAAAGTTCTACAGGTAACACAAAAACCCTGCGAGCAGATCTGTCTTTTTTGATTATTATTTTCCTGCATACATTTTATCACGAATATGCAAAACGCTGCACTATAATACTGCAGTTTTTTGCTACTCTACATATGCTATTTCTTCAAGCTTTTCAAGGTCATTTATAACAATGTACCTATAGGCTGTTTTTAAAATCCCTCTGCCGGCTAGCTCATTTAGTATTTTGCTGACCGTTACTCTGGAAACACCTACAAGGTTGCCTATTTCTTCATGAGTTAGGTTTACTATAAATTCATTATTCAGTACAGCCTTTGAGTGTAAAAGCTGACCGGCTATGCGGCACTCTGCCTTAGTAAAAACCATACCGGACACCTGAGCCGACAGCATTCTTATAGACTGCGCCTGAACTCTGAGCATACACATGGCAAGCTTGGGATTTTTCTTAATAGCCTCCTCCAGCTGTTGGTGTGTAACGGTGTTTATTATGCAGTGTGATATGGTTTGCGCCGAAGAAACCCTTGGCATACGGTCAAAGAAAGCCGCCTCCCCCAAAACACTGCCGTTGCCTGCTATTGAGATTGTTTTTTGCATACCCTCGGCAGAATTGAAGAAAACCTTTACACTGCCCTTTTGTAAATAATAAAAGCAGTCCGCCTGCTCTCCCTGTAGGTACAGCGTTGTATTTTTGTCGTAGCTTTTAACTGTACCCAAGCCGTCAAAAAGCTCGAAGGCTTCCTCCTGCAAGTGCAGAGTGTCACTGCTGTAAATACTTTGATTTGCCATTAAATATCACCTCTGATGGGCTATTATATAGCTGTAATTGTAACATAGATTACATTCTTTAATCAAGCATTATGAGATAATATTCTTAAACAATTTTCAATAATCTTTACAAATAGGAGGATTTTGTTATGGGTATGACTATGTCACAGAAAATCTTGGCAGCACACGCCAACCTGCCGGAGGTTAAGGCAGGACAGCTTATTGAAGCAAGGCTGGATATGGTGCTGGGCAATGATGTAACATCACCTGTAGCCATTAATGTTTTTAATGACTGCAACGCCACCAAGGTTTTTGACAACACAAAAATAGCAATGGTAATGGATCACTTTACACCTAACAAGGACATTAAGTCGGCACAAAACTGCCTGCAGGTAAGAGAATTTGCCGGCAAGTACGACATTAAAAATTTCCTTGATGTAGGCGAAATGGGTATTGAGCACGCACTATTGCCTGAAAAAGGACTTGTAGGCCCTGGCAGCCTATGCATTGGTGCAGACTCACACACCTGTACATACGGTGCATTGGGTGCTTTCTCAACAGGTGTAGGCTCTACAGATATGGCTGCCGGTATGATAAGCGGCAAGGCTTGGTTTAAAGTGCCGTCTGCAATTAAGTTTAACCTAATCGGAAAGCCACAAAAATTTGTTAGCGGCAAGGATGTTATACTGCATATTATCGGTATGATTGGCGTTGACGGTGCGTTGTATAAGTCTATGGAATTTGCCGGAGAGGGCCTGAAGTACCTAAACATTGACGATAGACTGTGCATTGCAAATATGGCTATTGAAGCCGGCGCTAAAAACGGCATTTTCCCTGTAGACGACATTACAAGAGAGTATACAAACGGAAGATTTCAGGGCGAGCCTGTGGAGTATACTGCTGATGAGGACGCAGAGTACGAGGCAGAATACACTGTAGACCTTTCGCAGCTAAAGCCTACTGTAGCCTTCCCACATCTGCCTGAAAACACAAAAACTATAGACCAAGTAGAAAAAATTGAAATTCAGCAGGTAGTTATCGGCTCTTGTACAAACGGCAGAATTTCCGACCTAAGAGCTGCCGCCAATGTTATGAAGGACAAAAAGGTAGCTAAGGGAGTAAGATGCATTGTTATTCCGGGTACGCAAAAAATATGGCTGGACGCTATGCATGAGGGACTGTTTGACATTTTCATAAATGCCGGTGCTATTGTTTCCACACCAACCTGCGGGCCATGCCTAGGCGGTCATATGGGCGTGCTTGCACAGGGTGAAAAGGCTGTATCCACTACAAACAGAAATTTTGTAGGCAGAATGGGACATATTGACTCTGAAATTTACCTTGCAAGCCCTGCTGTAGCAGCTGCAAGTGCCGTTAAGGGATATATTGCAGACCCTGCCGATGTCTGTAATGAATAAGAAAGAGAGGATTGATTATAAATGAATGCAAAGGGCAGAGTACATAAATATGGTGATAATGTAGATACTGATGTTATTATTCCTGCTAGATACTTAAACACAGCCTCTCACAAAGAGCTTGCTGCACACTGTATGGAGGATATTGACGCAGACTTTACAAAGAATGTTCAGGACGGCGACATTATAGTAGCCGAAAAGAACTTTGGCTGCGGCTCTTCAAGGGAGCACGCTCCTATAGCTATAAAGGCCTCGGGTATTTCCTGCGTAATCGCTTCAACATTTGCAAGAATTTTCTACAGAAATTCTATTAACATCGGTTTACCGATTCTTGAATGTGACGAGGCGGCTCACGATATTAAAAACGGTGACATTGTAAATGTAAACTTTGACACAGGCGTTATTACTAACGAAACTACAGGAAAGACATACCAGGCTGAGCCGTTTCCTGAGTTTATTCAGAACATTATTAAAAAGGGCGGACTTATAAAGTCTATTACTGAGTAATTGTACTTTTAAACAAGTTATTATGGATATCTTTGTTCAATTTACAATTTGACATTATTTTATATTATGATACAATAATCCTTGTGTATGAGGCGAGCATACACAAGGATTGGCGAGGATGGAAAGAACCACAGGGAACGGAAATGCTGTGGTTCTTTTCCTTTTTTGTATACAATATTTACCAAAAATTTTAAAACAAAATAGAGCCGGCTTTCTCTTGGTGAAGCTCACCACAGCAGAAGGCCGGCTCTTTTTCTCTTATATACTATGTTCTCGGTGCAAGGGCAGTGTAAGCACACCGCCCTTGTGCCATATGTATTTTATGTGCTAAAGTTTACTTTGAAAGCAGCTTTTCTATTCTTGCCATAGCCTCAATAGTAGCATCTCTGTCACCAAATGAGGTCAAGCGGAAGTAGCCCTTACCGTTCTTACCAAAGCCCTCACCCGGAGTACCTACAACATTAGCCTCCTTCAGCAACAGGTCAAAGAACTCCCATGAGCCCATACCGTTTGGACACTTTAGCCAAATGTACGGTGAGTTAATTCCGCCGGTATAGCTTATACCCAGCTTATCCATAGTGTTTGCAATAATTCTGGCATTTTCCTTGTAATACTCAAGGTTTACCTTAATTTGCTCTCTGCCCTCCTCTGAGAATACGGCAGCAGCACCGCACTGTACAGGGTAAGAAACGCCGTTAAACTTTGAGCCCTGTCTTCTGCCCCACAGCTGAGAAATACTAACCTTTGTTCCGTCGCTTGCTTCAACCTCAAGCTCGTTAGGAATTACAGTGTAGCCGCAGCGCATACCTGTAAAGCCGGCTGTTTTTGACAATGAGCAAATTTCAATAGCACACTGTCTGGCACCCTCTACCTGGAAGATACTTCTTGGAATATCGTCCTGTGTAATAAATGCTTCATAAGCAGCGTCATAAATAATAATAGCCTTGTTAGCAATGGCATAGTCAATCCACGCCTTTAGCTGTGCTGTGTTGAACGCCGCACCCGTTGGATTGTTTGGCGAGCAAAGGTAAATAAGGTCAGCGTGAACATTGTAGTCAGGCTCTGCACAAAAGCCGTTAGCCTCTGAAGAATCGGCATAAATTACCTTTCTGCCGTTCATTAGGTTGGAGTCAACATATACAGGGTAAGCAGGGTCGGTAATAAGTACAACATTGTCGTCACCGAAAATATCAACAATATTACCGCAGTCTGACTTAGCGCCGTCGCTGATTCTTATTTCTTCAGGCTTTACATCTGCACCAAAGCTTTTATAGTAGCCTGCTACAGCCTCTTTCAAGAAGTCATAGCCTGTGCCGCTGTCCTCGTAGCCCTTAAAGGTTTCTTTTACGCCCATTTCCTCTGCACCCTTTTTAACAGCCTCAACAACGCAAGGTGCTATAGGAAGTGTTACATCGCCGATACCCATACGGATAATGTTTGACTTCTTTTCAGGATTTTCCTCAATATAGGCATTAATCTTCTTTGCGATATTAATAAAAAGATAGTTCTTTTCCAGCTTTAGGTAGTTTTCATTAATCTGTGGCATTCCGTTTCTCTCCTTTACAATTCTATATATTCACCGATTTATATATAATTCTGTAAATGCTGTTTAAATTACTTCTCTAAACTAGCCTTTACAAATTCTCTGAACAGTGGGTGTGCAGACTGTGGACGGCTCTTGAATTCCGGATGATACTGAACAGCTACATAGAATTTGTGGTTAGGAATTTCAACAGCTTCAACAAGCATACCGTTAGGAGATGTACCTGTTACAATCATACCGTTTTCTTCAAAGTCAGCTCTAAACTCGTTGTTAAACTCATAACGATGACGGTGTCTTTCGGAGATTTCCTTCTTACCGTATGCTCTGTCCATAATTGTATCCTTGCGAATTTTACAAGGGTACGCACCAAGACGCATTGTTCCGCCCATTGCCTCTATGCCCTTTTGGTCTTGCATAATATCAATAACCTTGTGGGCAGAGCTTTCGTCGAATTCACCTGAGTTAGCGTCGCTCCAGTGCAAAACATCTCTTGCAAATTCAATAACGGCAGTTTGCATGCCAAGGCAAATACCCAAATATGGTATATTGTGCTCTCTGGCATATTTCGCAGCCGTAATTTTGCCCTCGATGCCTCTGTTGCCAAAGCCGCCCGGTACCAAAATACCGTCTGTATTTCCAAACAGCTCATCGACAGTGTATTCTGTAACAAGCTCTGAGTCTACCCAGTCTATTTCTACCTTGGCAGCGTTTTCGTAGCCTGCATGGTTAAGTGCCTCAACCACCGACAGATAAGCGTCATGCAGCTGTACATATTTACCCACAAGTGATATTTTAACCTTTTTATCTCTGGACTTAATTCTTTCAATCATATTCATCCATTCGGTCATATCGCCCTTTGGCAGGTTAATGTTAAGCTCACGGCAGACAATATCTGAAAAATTGTTTTCCTCAAGCATAAGCGGTGCTTGATAAAGCACAGGCAGTGTAATATTCTCTATTACACAGTCGGACTTAACATTGCAGAACAGTGCAATTTTCTTGAAAATGCTTTCGTCAATAGGCTCGTCACAACGCAAAACTATAATATCGGGGTTAATACCCAAAGAGCGAAGCTCCTTAACGCTGTGCTGTGTAGGCTTTGACTTATGTTCGTTAGAGCCCTTTATATACGGTACAAGTGTAACATGAATGAATATGCAGTTTTCGCTGCCTACCTCCAGCGATACCTGTCTGATAGCTTCCAAAAACGGCTGGCTTTCTATGTCGCCTACAGTACCGCCGATTTCTGTTATTACAACATCAGCCTCTGAATGTTTACCAACATTGTAAATAAAATCTTTAATTTCGTTTGTAATATGAGGAATAACCTGAACAGTTTCACCCAGGTAGTCACCCCTACGCTCTTTTTCAAGAACATTGGAGTAAACCTTACCTGTTGTTAGGTTAGAAAACTTGTTAAGATTTTCGTCAATAAATCTTTCATAGTGACCAAGGTCAAGGTCTGTTTCGGCACCGTCCTCGGTTACATAAACCTCGCCGTGCTGATACGGGCTCATTGTTCCCGGGTCAACATTTATATATGGGTCAAGCTTTTGTGCTGTAATCTTTAGGCCTCTTGACTTTAGCAAACGACCAAGTGAAGCAGCTGTAATACCCTTGCCCAGGCCCGAAACAACGCCGCCGGTTACAAATATATATTTTGTTTCCATATTATTATACCTCTCTGTCGAATGTTATAGCTCAACTGTGCCTTCAAATACACGCTCAGCGGCACCTGTCATATATACTGTGTCGTCTGTATAATTAATAACCAGGTCTCCGCCCTTTAGCTGAACGGTAATATCCTCGCCCTTTTTGCAGAAGCCGTTTTCAACAGCTGCCACTGCAACTGCACAAGCACCTGTACCGCAAGCCCAGGTTTCGCCGCTGCCACGCTCCCAAACACGCATTTTAATAGTATTTTCGTTAATAACTCTTACAAACTCTGTGTTTACTCTTTCAGGGAAAAGCTTGTCGTGTTCAAACTTAGGACCGATTTTTTCAATGTCTAAGCCCTCAACATCGTTTATAAATACCACACAGTGCGGGTTGCCCATTGAAACGCAGGTAATGTTAAACTGCTGACCGTCAATAATAACAGGCTCGTTTATAACCCTCTCCTTGTCAATAGCTACAGGAATCTTAGCCGAGTTAAGCTCTGCCTTGCCCATATCTACCCTTAGTCTTTTTACCTCGTTATCCTGCTTATATACCTTAAGGGTTTTTATGCCGCTTAGTGTTTCTACTGTAACAGTTTCTTTGTTTTGGTCTACAATATTGTGGTCGTACAGGAACTTACCTACACAACGAATACCGTTGCCGCACATTTTGCCCTCTGAGCCGTCCAGATTAAACATACGCATTTTAGCGTCTGCAACATCTGACGGGCAAACAAGTATAACACCGTCGCCGCCAATGCCAAAGTGTCTGTCAGACAATCTTACACTTAAGCCCTCAGGGTTATTTATATTCTGGTCAAAGCAGTTGAAGTAAATATAGTCGTTACCGCAGCCCTGCATTTTTGTAAATTTATACTTCATCTTTTCGCTCCTCATATTGTTTATGTCTACAAGCTCAGTATTATACTGTGAGTATCTGCTCATTAAGCACTCTACCAAAGCGTTTGCCGTGTCTATAGATGTTAAGCAAGGAATATTTCTCTCTACAGTTTTTCTTCTTATCTTTACGCTGTCTCTTGTAGGAATACGGCCCTTTGAAGAGGTTGAAATAACATAGGTAATCTTACCGCTTTCAATAAGCTTAAGTGTGTTATGCTCTCTTGATTCGTGAATCTTCTTAACTGTAATAGCATTTATTCCGTAAGCCTCAAGAATTTTTGCCGTACCTGCCGTTGCATAAATATCAAAGCCCATCATAGCAAATTTCTTAGCCAAGTCGCCGATTTCGCCCTTGTCGCTGTTTCTTACGGTAATAAGCACGCCGCCGGATTTTTCCATCTTGTAGCCCGCTGCAACCAAGCCCTTGTACAAAGCCTCCTCCAAGGTACCCGCTATACCAAGCACCTCGCCTGTTGACTTCATCTCAGGTCCCAAGTGGTTATCAACATTTATCAGCTTTTCAAAGGAGAATACAGGTACCTTTACAGCTGTATAAGGCGACTTTCTGTACAGGCCCGTACCGTAGCCCATATCTGCCAGCTTTTCGCCAAGCATAGCCTTTGTAGCCAGGTCAACCATTGGCACGCCTGTAACCTTGCTGATATACGGAATTGTTCTTGATGAACGAGGGTTTACCTCAATAACATACAAATCGCCCTTATAAATTAGGTACTGAATATTTACAAGGCCCTTAGTATTAAGCGACAAAGCCAAATCCTTTGAACTGCGGATAATTGTCTGCGTCATTTCGTCGCTTAGGTTCCACGCAGGGTATACTGCAATAGAGTCGCCTGAGTGTATGCCGGCACGCTCAATGTGCTGCATAATACCCGGAATAAGAATGTCGTCGCCGTCGCATATAGCGTCAACCTCTATTTCTGTACCCATAAGGTATTTATCAATCAAAATTGGATTTTCAATATTTTGTGAAAGAATAATTGCCATATACTCAACAATATCATCTTCGTTGTAGGCAATAATCATATTCTGTCCGCCCAATACATAGGAAGGACGCATCAAAACAGGGTAGCCAACCTCCTCGGCAACCTTTAGAGCCTCCTCGGTTGTCATAACCGTAAAGCCACGAGGTCTTTTAATGTGGTGCTTTTCAAGCAGCTCATCAAAACGCTCTCTGTCCTCTGCCATATCAATGCCGTCTGCCGATGTACCCAAAATGTTTACACCGTTGTCGCTTAAGAACTTTGTCAGCTTGATAGCTGTCTGACCGCCAAAAGCAACTACAACGCCGTATGGCTTTTCTGTTTTTATAATTCCCATTACATCTTCGTTTGTAAGAGGCTCAAAGTACAGTCTGTCTGATGTATCAAAGTCTGTTGATACTGTTTCAGGGTTGTTGTTTACAATAACAACCTCGTAGCCTGCTTCCTTCAAAGCCCAAACGCAGTGAACAGACGCATAGTCAAACTCAATACCCTGACCGATTCTTATAGGGCCTGAACCAAATACTATAATGGTCTTTTTGCCCTTGTAGTTTTCCTCTATAAACTCCTCGGCCTCGTTTTCCTCGTCAAAGGTTGAGTAGAAATAAGGTGTTTCTGCCTTAAACTCTGCCGCACAGGTATCAACCATTTTGTAAACCGGAACAGCAGGATTTTCAATTTCACAGCCGGTAATCTTTTTAATTACCTTGTCAAGATAGCCCATTGTCTTTGCCTTGTGGTAAAGCTCAGGTGTAAGCTGACCCTTTGCCATTTCTTTTTCTATATTAACAAGCTTTAGCAGCTTTTCAAGGAACCATTCATCAATTAAAGTAACTGCATGAATCTCGTCTACTGTTACGCCTCTTTTAAGAGCCTCAAACACGCAGAACAGTCTTTCGTCGTCGCATACAGAAAGTCTTTTTCTTATGCTTTCGTCAGACATTTGCATAAACTTCTCGTCATTCAGTGTGTTGTGAGAAATCTCTGCACCTCTTACAGCCTTCATTATAGCCTGCTCAAAGGTAGGAGCAATAGCCATAACCTCACCTGTAGCCTTCATCTGTGTGCCAAGTGTTCTCTTAGCGTAAACAAATTTATCAAAAGGCCACTTAGGGAACTTTACAACAACATAGTCAAGTGCCGGCTCAAAGCAAGCATAAGTAGAGCCTGTTACGGCGTTTTTAATTTCGCTTAGGTTGTAGCCGATGGCAATTTTAGCGGCTACCTTAGCTATAGGATAGCCTGTTGCCTTTGACGCCAAAGCCGAGGAACGGGAAACTCTTGGGTTTACCTCGATAACCGCATACTGGAAGCTTTCGGGATTAAGTGCAAACTGACAGTTACAGCCGCCCTCTACGCCCAGTGCGGAAATAATATTCAGCGCCGCACTTCTAAGCATTTGATACTCTTTATCAGCCAATGTAACAGCAGGTGCTATTACTATACTGTCGCCTGTGTGAACACCCACAGGGTCAAAGTTTTCCATAGAACAAACGGTAATAACATTTCCTATACTGTCACGCATTACCTCAAACTCTATCTCTTTCCAACCGGCTATGCACTGCTCTACAAGAACCTGTGTAATAGGTGAAAGCTCCAAACCGTTGGCTGTAATTTCACGAAGCTCCTCTTCGTTATTTACAATACCGCCGCCTGTACCGCCCAAGGTAAACGCCGGACGAATAATAAGCGGATAGCCTATTTCATTTGCAAAATTAACCGCACTTTCAACATCATTAACAACCAAAGACGGAATTACAGGCTGACCTATGGCCTCCATAGTATCCTTAAACATCTGTCTGTCTTCTGCCTTGTCAATGGTTTCAGGGTTAGCGCCCAACAGCTTTACGCCGTTTTCCTCCAAAAAGCCTTCCTTTGCCAGCTGCATAGAAAGTGTAAGACCTGTTTGTCCGCCTAGTGTAGAAAGCAGACTGTCAGGCTTTTCTTTTTGAATAACTCTTTTTACTGTATCTAATGTCAACGGCTCAATATAAATTTTATCAGCCATTGCGTTATCTGTCATAATTGTAGCCGGGTTAGAGTTAATAAGAATAACCTCCAAGCCCTCTTCCTTTAGTGCACGGCAAGCCTGTGTACCTGCATAGTCAAACTCTGCTGCCTGACCTATTACAATAGGACCGGAGCCTATTACCAAAACTCTCTTTATATCCTTATTAATCGGCATTAATAACATCCTTTCTTTTCATAAACGGGTTTATATTTTAAAGGTATTTATTATCAACAGTGTTTATTTTCTTCAATAAGAGAAATAAACCTATCAAAAAGGAACTCTGTATCCAGCGGACCACCGCAAGCCTCCGGGTGGAACTGTACTGAAAACGCAGGCATATTTGTATAGGTTACACCCTCGCAGGTGCCGTCGTTGGCATTAACAAAGCTTTCCTTTGCGTTAGCCGGCAAAGACTTGCTTACTACCGCATAGCCATGGTTTTGGCTTGTAATGTAAACTCTGCCTGTTTCAACATCTGTAGCAGGCTGGTTTGCACCACGGTGTCCGTACTTCAGCTTGTCCGTTGTAGCTCCCTGCGACAGTGCCAAAAGCTGATGTCCCAAGCAGATGCCAAAGGTAGGAATTTTCTTTTCACACAAAAGCCGCAGCTGCTTAATAATCTCCTGATTTTCCTGTGGGTCTCCCGGGCCGTTTGAAAGCATAATGCCGTCCGGATTAATAGCCGCAATTTCTTCAGCTGTAGCTGATGCAGGAAATACAGTAACATTGCAGCCATGCTTTAACAGCGAACGCTGAATGTTAGACTTTGCACCAAAGTCCCACAAGGCAACGCTGTACTTTGGATTTTCGGCAGTAAATGAAGCAACCTCCTTTGGAGTTACGCTTTCTACTGCGTCTACTACCTTGTACTGCTTTATTTCCTCTAAGTCCTTGTCAAGGTTGTCAAGAGTAGAGGTTATTTTGCAGTTCATTACACCGTATTCTCTTACTATTCTTGTAAGTGCTCTTGTGTCAATTTCATATATTCCCGGCACACCGGTATTCTTTAAAAAAGTGTCAAGAATCCCCTCACAACGGAAGTTGGACGGCTCTTGACACCTATTTCTAACAATATAAGCCTTTAAAGCAGGCCGGCTGCTTTCAAAATCAGATGGAATTACACCATAATTACCAATCAACGGAAATGTCTGTACAACAACTTGTCCGTAATAGCTAGGGTCAGTAAGTGTTTCAAGGTAACCTGTCATAGCAGTAGTAAAAACAATTTCACCCACTACATCCTTCTCAGCGCCAAAGCCCTTTCCCTCAAAGACCTTGCCGTTTTCCAAAATAAGAAATGATTTGCGGCTCATTTAATCAATCCCTTTCCTCTGTTTTTGCTTAATAAATTACATTTCGTAGGTTGTTAATACCTGTTCAGCTACATTTTTTTTACTTATTCGTAAATCCATAGCTTGCTTCTCAAGATATTTATGAGCCTGCGGCTCACTCATAGCCAAGCACTGCATAAGCACACACTTAGCTCTGTTTATCACCTTGATTTCCTCAAGCTGCTCTTTTAGCTTTTTATTTTCTTGCTGTATTTCCTTTATTTTGCTGCTGTAAGCTCTAAAAGCTATAATACACTGGTGCATCTGAGCAGCGGTAATTGGTTTTTCCACCGTTACCACGCCGTGCTTTAAAAGATGATTTCCCACTTTAATAAAGGTATCGCCGCTGACTGCAACAACCACCCCGGAATCGGTATGCTCCGACAAATAAACAGAAAGATTTATACCTACCTCATCTTCTAAAGGAGTGTAAATAAAGATTAAATCAAAAGCTTCTATGGCTGTACACAGCTTGGCCTTTTCGGCAGACTGTGCGGTTTTAAATCGGTCAAAGCCCTCCTGCAAAAGCAGTGCCTTTAACCCGTGGGCAGACTTTTCGCTTTTAGTAATTATTAGAACATTACTCATACTGAAAAATCACCCGCTAACCATTTTAGTTATAAAAAAACAGAACAACGCAGGAAAAATTTTATTTTTAATCATAGTTCTGCATTGTAGCCTCACTTAAACTACATTATACATAATTTTGACCTATTATGCAAGTAATTTTATTTCCAAAGCTAAAACAATATTTCGTATTTATATCGCAATATTAAATAACGGTTTTTATAAATTATAACGTCTCGTATCCACCCAACAGCGGCAAGGTAAATAAAAATGCAATTTGCCCTGCCGCACAAAAGCCTACTGCTACAAAAAAGGTGCTTGATACCGCTGTGCCGTATCGTCGAAAATAGTTACAAATTTAATATTGTAGTAGTCACATATAATTTTTCCGTTACTGTTAAGCTCTCTTAAAATAATATAGTTTGCCCCCACATTTGTAATATAGCCACGCTTTATGGCTGTGTTGTTATTGCCCACTAAAAATTCAATTTCAGCCATTTTTCCCACCTGAGTACGCAAATAGCCGTTCATATACTGCAGGCTGTCTGTGGAAACAATGGTTGCGTTACCTGTGGTCATTTGCGGCGTCATATCTTCTGAAATGTCCTGGTCCTGTGCCAATGTGGTGGCAGGCGTTTGGGTAAGCCCCGAGTGGTTGCCTATAAGCTGGGTGCTCATTTCGTCCTCCGGCTCTACAAACTGTGGTACAGTATTGCCGCTGTTTATAGGCGTAGGCATATTGTCAACTATAGGGTTTGCTGTGTAGTCGCTTAATGTAGCGTGATTTTGGTTTTGATATTGAAAATCTATAGGCTCGCTTGCACCGCAGTTTTTAGTACAGCCCGGCTGTACATAGGGCATCATCTGCATTTGCGGAGGATATTCGTACATAGTGTTGGGGTTATTATTAGTATTGGAGCCGGGAGGCATTGATGTATTAGCGTTGTTTGCAACGGCATTTCGGTTTTGACCGCTGCTTCCTTCAGACGCAATACCTCCCATATTGATTTGGTTAGCATTGTAAAGCTGGTTCATTGTGTTCATTGAACTTATGTTGTTTATGCTTTCTCTGCCGGTGGCTATTGGTATGGGCTGTCTTGCGTTTTGGTTGTAGTTGCCGCTTGACTGATTGCTTACCTGGTTATTTAAGCCATACATGGCATTCGGGTCCATATTATTCATTTAGGCAGCCTCCTATGTTGAAAGATATTTTTCCGTAGGCGAATAAAAGCAGTGCTCACCTACACGGTTGTAGATTATACCAATACCTGTTGCCGGAAAATAATTTGGACATGTTCTGCTGTAGGGGTTAAAGAAAAACAGGGAATTTCCTACAGGACTGTAAGAATTTCCCGCAAGTGCCCAATCCGCTATGTCATAATGCTCCTTGTCGGGTATAATATTATAAACATTTTGAGGATTATAAATACCGTCTACCGATGTTCTCATACATACAAACTGTCCCGGCTGTTCTATAATATTTCGCACATTGCCACCGTTGCTTACTCTGCTGAATTCCCCGTTTTCGGCTCTGGCCCTATTCATAACAACACTGGCAACGGCACGCATACCACTGTCTCCCTCACCGCCGGCTTCACACTTTATTAGCCGTGCAAATAATTCTCTTGTATTCAATGGCATAAAAATCACCTTCTTTAAATTAAGCCGCACTACATATTATTCATAAAGCAGCATTAAGTGAAATAATATTTGCAGGTTAGAATTATTTTGCTGTGTATTATTGCCAAAAGAAAAAGCCCGAAAGATCGAGCCTTAATCATAGAACATATAAGCTATAAAACAGGCAGACCAACAGCTGTACTTGCTGTCGGCCTGCCTTTATTTTTACATTCGTAAAATTACTGTATTAAATTATTCGTCTTTTCCGCAGCACTTTTTGTACTTCTTGCCGCTGCCGCAAGGACAAGGGTCGTTTCTGCCTACCTTCTTTTTCTTGCGAACCGTTGTATTTGACGGTTGGTCTGAGCCGCCGCTGGTTGAGGTTGGTGTAGCCATTTGCTCACGCTTTATGACCGTTTCGGAGCCTTGTGTCTCTTGCTCCTCCTCGGCTATTTCCTTGTTAAGCTCCTCTACCTGTGTGTTTTCGCCCTTTTTCTCTGCCTCAGCCCTTGCAGCCTGAAGCTCCTTTAGGCGTTCCTCTCTTATTGCCTTGGCACGCTCAATATCAGCAAGCTGTCTTGCCTGAATTTCTGCAATTTTCTTTGGTGCAGACAGGCAAAGCTTAGCGGTATTTTCTCTGATTGACTCTATCATTTGGTCAAACATATCAAAACCCTCTAAACGGTACTCAACAACAGGGTCTTTCTGTCCGTAAGCACGAAGTCTGATGCCCTGCTTTAGGTTATCCATATCGTCAATATGCTGCATCCAGAAGGTATCAACACTCTTCAGAAGATATACACGCTCCATTTCACGCATTGTATCCTCAGGAAGAAGCTTTTCGTTTTCCTCGTAAATTTCAGCAGCCTTGTTTTGAAGAATTTCAACCAGCTGATTGTTGTCCATATCTGCCAGTTCATCCAAAGTGAAGTTCAGGCAGTCATCGTCAGAGCTCAGCAGCCAGCCTGTGTAGTAGTCCTTTAGGCTTTCTATATTCCACTGCTCACGCAAAATAGCGTCGTCACAGTACAGCTTTACGGTTTCCTCAATGTTTTCGTTAATCATCTTAACTACAACATCTCTAATATTTTCACCGTTAAGCACTTGGTCACGCTGAGAGTAGATAATTTCTCTCTGCTTGTTCATAACATCGTCATACTGAAGTACATTTTTACGAATAGCAAAGTTTCTGCTTTCTACCTTTTGCTGTGAGCTTTCAATAATACTTGAAAGCATTTTATTTTCAATAGGCATATCGTCAGGCGTATTAAGCCTGTTCATTACAGCCTCCATACGCTCGCCGCCAAACAGACGCATTAGGTCGTCCTCTGTTGACAAATAGAAGCGGCTCTTACCCGGGTCGCCCTGACGGCCTGCACGACCACGCAGCTGGTTATCAATACGGCGTGATTCGTGACGCTCTGTGCCTATAATGTACAGTCCGCCTGCCTTGCGTACCTCGTCTGCCTCGTCCTTTAGCTCGTCTTTGTACTTTTGGTTTAGTTCCTTAAAGGTTTTTCTTGCATTCAGAATAGCCTCGTCGTCTGTTGCACCGTAGCTTGTAGCCTGAGTAATAAGCTCCTCGTCAAAGCCCTCTTTTCTCATTTCTGACAGTGCCAAAAATTCGGCATTACCGCCCAAAATAATATCGGTACCACGGCCGGCCATATTTGTTGCAATTGTTACAGCACCCTTTTTACCTGCCTGTGCAACAATTTCTGCTTCCTTTTCATGCTGTTTTGCGTTTAGTACATTGTGTTGTATGCCACGCTTTTTAAGCATTTTGCTAAGCACTTCTGACTTTTCAATAGAAATAGTACCAACCAAAACAGGCTGACCTTTTTCGTGACACTGAATTATATCCTCGATTACGGCATTAAACTTGCCCTGCTCGTTTTTGAAAATCAAATCCGGCTCGTCTATTCTCTGTACAGGACGGTTTGTAGGAATTTCGATAATATCCAGCTCGTAAATCTCGCCAAACTCCTCTTCCTCTGTCATAGCTGTACCTGTCATACCGGAGAGCTTTTTGTACAAGCGGAAATAGTTCTGGAAAGTAATGGTTGCAAGGGTTTTGCTTTCGTTTGCAATCTTAACACCCTCTTTAGCCTCTATAGCCTGGTGCAAGCCCTCGTTATATCTACGGCCGTACATAAGTCTGCCGGTAAATTCATCAACGATTATTACCTCGCCGTCTTTTACAACATAGTCAATATCACGGCGCATTGTACCGTATGCCTTTATTGCCTGGTTTACATGGTGCTGAATAGTCAGGTTGTCCGGATCTGTAAGGTTGTCAATATTAAAGAAAGCCTCTGCTTTTTTTACGCCTGCCTGTGTTAGTGTAGCTGTTTTTGCTTTTTCGTCAACAATATAGTCAATACCCTCTGACTTGTAATATTCTTCGTTATCCTCTTTGGCGTCAACCTCGGCGAACTTTTCGCACTTTAGTGTACGGGCAAACTTGTCTGCTTTTTCGTACAAATCTGTTGACTTATCGCCCTGTCCTGAAATAATAAGAGGTGTTCTTGCTTCATCAATAAGAATGGAGTCAACCTCGTCCACAATGGCAAATGCGTGGCCACGCTGAACCTTTCTCTCCTTGTACACTACCATATTATCTCTTAGGTAGTCAAAGCCAAGCTCGTTATTTGTACCGTATGTAATGTCGGCATTGTAGGCCTTTTTTCTTTCATCACTGTCTATATCGTGGGTAACCAAGCCTACAGACAAACCAAGGTAGTTGTAAAGCTTGCCCATCCACTCGGAGTCACGCTTAGCCAAATAGTCGTTTACTGTTACAATATGAACGCCGTTGCCTGTAAGACCGTTTAAGTATGCCGGTAGGGTAGCAACAAGGGTTTTACCTTCACCTGTACGCATTTCTGCAATTCGTCCCTGATGAAGAACTATACCGCCTATAACCTGTACAGGATAATGGCGCATACCTAAAACTCTGTCTGAGGCCTCACGACATACCGCAAAAGCGTCCGGCAAAATATCGTCGGTGGTTTCGCCGTTTGCCAGTCTTTCTTTTAAGACATTTGTTTGGTCTTTAAGCTCTTCTTCTGTCATAGCCTTGTATTTGTCCTCAAGCTCAAGCACCTGATTCATAATAGGCTTTACTCTTTTAAGCTCTTTTTTGCTGTAATTACCAAATAATGATTTAAAAAAACTCATTAGTAATCCTCCTAAACTGTAACCTTCTTCTTTATTCTATAAACAAATCGTTTTTAATAAACTTGCCATTGCATAAAGTTTGTAATCTAGGATATTATAACACAACCGTTTCAAAAAATCACTAATAATTTATTAATTTATTTCAAAACAGATAAATATTCTTATATTTATTAAAGGCAAATCTATTTTTTAATACTCTTTAGCTTTTGCAATGTTTTTTAGAATTAATTAATAATTAAGTAAG
>ERZ826613.1183-NODE-1183-length-32722-cov-4.867450_pt1 | contig 32722 bp, 20 predicted proteins | sample MGYA00519925_ERZ826613 | MGnify/ENA primary metagenome ERZ826613 (study PRJEB31778, sample SAMEA3449236) | human gut metagenome | biome: human gut; feature: human-associated habitat; material: faeces | place: United Kingdom | collected 2010/2012 ... | reverse complement strand
CCGCTTCTGCCTGCATTCTGGCTCTTTCTCTGATCAGGTCCGCATCCTTCTCAGCGATAGCTTTGGCAACTGACGGAATGGATCCGTTCAGCTTCTCACCAATAATAATCATGGCATTTCCCTCCAATATGAAATTGTTTTTGCTGCTCATCAGCTGTTTTTTGACAGCTTTTATTGTTCTCTCCGCTTGAATGCCTCCGCTAAGACATTCTTTTCAACAAATTCATTTTATATCAGAAAAAGGGAATGCCGCTTCTCTTTTTTTCTCATTCCATTATACTATCTTACTGTGAATATTTTCACATATTATGATGAGTTCATAAAAAAAACAAAACGCTTCGTCATGTAAATATGAGTTGCATTTTGCTTTTTGATCTTATTTTATTTCAGTAAATAACAGCTGGTATAGGCAATTTTTCCTGAACCATAATAATAATCCAGATGATTTGCCTGACACACCTGCATGACCAGCATTCCATATGCTTCCATTGAGGAAAAAGCTTCCCCTGGAAAACGGCAGGGCGCATCCGGATAGGTACAGACCTTACACTTCGTACAGCATCCCGCTCCAATAGGCAGCATGTCCGGGTAAAACTTCCGCAGGTCTTTTTCCAATGCATAAAAGGATGCCTTGTGCATGTCCTCGATTCGCATCATTCCCTCCCCATCCATGGAATCTTCCAGTTGTCCAACAGTCTGCACCAGAATTCCCAGCTTATACTTTCTTACTCTCTTTTCACATTCTTCCAAAGTGCCGCAGCCTGGGGGACAACTCCAGCATTTATTATATTTATGACAGGAATCAGAGGCGCACATCTGACGGACTTCTGGTTTCAGCTCGATGGTATCACAGGCCAGCGGTGCTGTATGGGTAAAACCATGGAACCGACATAATTCCTTTAGCTCTTTAAAATTCATTTTTTCACTTCCCAAATCCAAGCTCGTCTACGAAGCAGTCCTGAAACTCAGGACAAGCAGCCAGCTCCAGAAATTCGATTTTCTGTACAGCCTTTTCTGCTTCATGGCGCTCGTTTTTATTTAACAGTGCAATCTTTGCCCCTTCTCCGGCAGCATTTCCCACACACCTTACTTTCTCAGCAAAACTTTCTGGAATCAGACCGATTCGCGCGGCGTTCCTGGCGTTCATGTAATTCCCGAAGCCGCCAGCCAAATACACAGTCTGAACCTGAGCTTCTTTTACATTTCGTTCCTTCATTAAAAGTCGGATTCCCGCAGCAATGGCAGCTTTCACCAACTGTACCTCACCAATATCTTTCTGTGTAAGATAAATTTCCCTTTGTGCTTCTCCTGACCGTACCAGCACAAAGGTATCCTCTTTCTCCTGTCCACTGTGCAAAATTCCGTTTTCGTCCAAAAACCCAGTGCGCAGAAGTTCTGCCATCAAGTCAATCAGGCCAGAACCGCATAATCCTGTTGGCTTCTCATTTTCAATAGTAGTATACTGCCACTTTCCATTTTCATATTTCACATGGTCAATGGCACCTGGAAGTCCCCGCATTCCGCACTGGATCTTTGCGCCTTCAAATGCAGGCCCTGATGCAGCGGAGCAGGCTGCCAGGCCGTGTTTATTTCCAAGAATCATTTCTGTATTAGTTCCAATATCCAGAAGCAATGTGGTTTCTTCTTTCAGATCCTGACGAAGCGCCAACAGACACCCGCTGGTGTCTGCACCTATGTAGCCAGCAATGTTTGGAAGCAAAATAAGCTGGCCCTTTTTCTGAATATGAATTCCATAATCAGATGCCCGTAACGTAAGCGGCTGGCTGATTGCCGGCGTGTACGGGGCATGAACCAGTGACGCAGGCGAAATTCCAAGGAACAGATGATGCATACAGGTGTTTCCAACAAGGCTGATCTGGTAGATATCTCCAGCTTTCTGTGCTTTTTCAATAAGGGTTTCTAATATTTCATTGATTGTCTTTCGCACGCATTCACTCAGTGCTTCTGTGCCATGTTCCAACGCATAATTGGCTCTTTGAATTACGTCTCCGCCATACTGCATTTGAGGATTCATCCGGCTTTCTGTCGCCAGTGTCTGTCCGTTTCTTCCATCAAGAAGATAACCAACAATTGTAGTGGTTCCAAGATCGATCGCCGCTGTGAAAATGTTATGACAGGCTCCTGTATATCCTGCATTATTTCCGGTCTGATTTTGACAGAGATCCGCTTCCGTGTTACCGCTCTGCCGAAAATCCAGAATTTCATTCTCTGTATAGATTACTTCCCACACTGGCGCAAGCGTCCTTTTCTCATATAAGGTGCCGGAGAGCTGAACATCTGTAGCACCCACCTTAATATATGGAACAGCACTGTTTTTGCCCCCGATTTCTTCATGATCGTTATGAATTTCCCCGTCCCCATACACCGCAGCCAGCAGCCGTTCCCATTCTGACCTTTTTTCCCCAATCTCCGGTTTTTCCAGGCGAATCCTTTTCACCCGTAAATCTGGCTGGAAATTCACGTTTCTTGAAAATCCCTCGCTGAGAATTTTCCCTCTTTTCTTCTTTCCCGGAATCTCCACCTGGCAGTCCCCTACCACCTTGGTCTGACAGGCCAGCATCGGCTTTCCATTCACCTTTACCAGACACTTCCCACAGCTTCCCTGCCCGCCGCAAGGCGCATCCGGCTCCAGCCCCACCCGGATTTCCGCCTCCAGAACCGTTACCCCCAGCGGAACTTCCATACTGATTTTTTCCCTTACAAAATATACTCTTGCCACTGCCTTACTTGTCCAATCTTTCTATTATGCATTCATGCTCTTTCGTCTTTTTGTCATAGCTTACCCCAACAAGCAATATATTTCCTGCATTTCTTCGATACTTCTCCCCAGTCAGAAGTAGAAACCGTATTCACATACTCTGCACGGATTTCATTATTGGGAATCTTTACTGTTTTATTTTCGTTGTCGTGTGCTGGACTGAATTGGTATATTTCAGCAAACCTGTCTTATCTACATAAATATCCGATGCCAGCACTTCCTGAAATTTGTAATTCCCAGGATTCAGATAAGTTCCCAAATTTCCACCTCATTTCTCTTAGCATAGATATAATTAGCATAGATATAATAGGTAAACTATGTTAGTCTGTTCTTATTATAGGAGAAATTTCTGTTATCGTCAATTTGCAAAACCTGATTAAAAAATACCTGCATCAATTCCACCTACCTTCGAAATTTTCCCTTATAGGCTGCTACTGCTTTTATAAATTCTATCCTTCTTCCACGACTAATTTTTAATTCGTCCCTTCCAACCAGTACAGTATCCTTTTTTATAGACTGCACATGAAGTAAATTTACCAGATAGCAACGATTGCATTTTGCAAAATGCATATTTTCAAGTGATTCTTCTACAGACTTCAAACTTTTCCAGACTGTAATATCTCCTTGATCTGTATGATAAATCAATTGATGATTACTGACCTCTATATAATAAACCCCAGTGGACGGAATTTTGTACATTTCATCATTTTTCATCAATGTAATACTGGTCTCCCAATTTCTTTCCATCTGGCGAACTATTTTTTGCATTTTCATTTTAAAAGATGTATAAGTTATCGGCTTTACAATAAAATCTAATGCACCAACTTCATATCCTTGCACCGCATATCTCACTGCATTTGTGCTGAATACAATCAACACCTGTTCATCCACTTTTCGGATATATCTGGCAACCTCAAGGCCATTCATTCCCTGCATCTCAATATCCATAAATATAACATCATAATATGGCTTGTAATCCCAGATGATTTGATTCCCATTTTCAAATTCTTTAATCTCCACTTTTATTCCATTTTCTTGCTGAAATTGTCTTAAATACAACAACAGTATGTTTCGATATGCTTTTTCATCTTCTACAATGGCAATCTGCATACTATTCACCCTTTCTAAAAGTCACCTTCATCTTCCTTGTTTTCTGTTTTTATGATAAAATACTACCAGATATTTTACAGAGGAGAACCACTATGAACAGACCTGGAATTAGCTTTTTAATCATATTAATCTGGATGCAGACATTCATTCTTTTATTTTATTGTTCCAGACTTTTTTCGTTAAAATTTTCAATCAAGCATAAATTTGCCTGTTTTCTGATCTGCGACACAATGATATGTATCGTCATTTTTTTGATGTGCAAATATGTCTGCGATTCACACATGGCATTTTCTTTCTTTTATACCCTCATATTGCAAGTCACACTTTGTCTTTTCCTGTTTTCTGGAAATGCATATAGTAAAGTACTTTATATCCTTTTCACGAATATCCTCTACAATATGATTCTCCTTCTGTCCATTGCAGTTGCTAGTTTGCTATTTCCTTATATAAACAATTACATATCTCTATACCAACTGAAAATACTGGCAAATATAGTTTTCGAATTTATTGCTTTTTTCATACTTTGGCCACTTATGAGATTTGCTGTAAAAAGCCCGATATATATTTATCTTTCCTCCTTTTCCTGGTATGCTGCCTACCTTGTTTTTTTCCTTCTCTATTTCGGTATTGTATATGTAGCAGATTTAAGTTCAACCCTTAATGCAATTACCCCTTTTACTCTTTTATTTGAACTGGGGCTTCTTGTCATTTGCATATTTACATATATCACTTTTACCCTTTTATGTCAGAGTTATCAGGAAAAAATCCAACATGTTCTGGCGCAAAAACAGTATGAAATTCAAAAAAAACATTTACAGGAAACGGTCCAAATTAATGATGACGTTCGTAAACTGCGTCATGAATTAAAAAATACAGTTTTTTACATGAATTATCTCATAAATAAAAAAGATTACGAAGAATTGCTGCAATACTTTCGTACTTTTTATGATAAGGAATATCACACCCTTATAGAAACCAGTTCTTCGGACTCCATTATTGAAGCAACCCTTCATCAGAAAATAAATCTGGCAAAAGAATCTGGCATTACTGTAGAATCACATTTTTCCCCTTATTCTGCTGCAAGCATCAGCGAATGGGACCTCTGTATTTTGCTTTCCAATCTTCTGGACAATGCAATAGAAGCATGTTGTGATCTTCCGAATTCCCAAATTCAAATACAGATTAAGCCAGTAAAACAATATTTGTCCATTGCAATAGCAAACACAGTGAGCTACAATATTCTACAGAAAAATCCAAAGTTATCAAGTACCAAGAAGCAGAAAAAAATTCACGGAATCGGAACCAAAGTTGTGCATGAAATCATATTAAAGTACAATGGTTCCATTCATTTTGAAAGTTCCTCTACTTTGTTTACAGTCCAGTTAATGTTGGATACTAATCCATCAGGGAGAACATTATGATAAAGATTGCTCTTTGTGATGATGAAACCATCGCCATCCGCTGGCTGCAGGATGCAATTACAGCAGCTTTTCGTGATTACTCAAAATCCATTCAGATAACTACCTTCACCAATGGGCTTGAATTGCGTAGTGCGGTTCTGAAAGGCTCCCTATTTGATGTTATCTTTCTTGATATTAATATGCCGGATATTAATGGGATTTTTCTCGCACGCCACCTAAAAGATATTTCTTCCAATAGCCTGGTCATCTTTGTGTCCAGCCAGGAAAACGAAGTTTACCATTCATTCTCAGCATCACCATTTCGTTTTCTCCCCAAAAGCAGGATTGAAACGGACCTTTCTTCAATCGTTCATGATATCCTTTTGGAGTTACAAAAAAGAAACAGTTCGGAAACTATAACTATAAAATATCGGCAGGCTTTTATTAATCTGAACCCATACAAAACACTTTACGTTGAATCATTTGGAAAAAATCAGATTATCCACACTACCAGCAAAACTATAGAAGTTAATTACAGATTAAAGGAGCTTCAGAATCTTCTTGAACCATTCGGATTTCTGAAGCCCCATAATAGTTTTCTGGTGAACTATCGTTTTATAACTGTTATCAGGCAGACCGATCTGCTTTTAGACAATGAAGAAATAATTCCTATTAGCCGTCATCGGCTTAACGATATAAAACAAAAGTATCTTGCTTTGATTTCATAAAGCCTCGTCCTGCAGTCAGCTCGCTGACTTTAGTTTCAGTTCTTTTGAGCTGACTGCTGAGTAAATGAACTGGCATCCCTGTTATTTTCCTGCCCTGCTTCAAATCCTTTATAGAAATGAATATCTCCAAACGCTGCCAATCCTGCTTTGGCAGGTTTATTTTCATCTTCTACTACTTCGCCAGCCAAATTTACAGGATCACTTTCTTTATATCCGTATCTTACAGCTTTAAAAATAAGATTGGAATCTTTTGGAATTGTTATACTATCTGTATATAAATTCCAGCTGGTTTCAGATGCATCCTTATATCCGAGAGAAGATCCAGGGGTATTTCCAGTAACTGTAACTTTAACATTTCCATCTCCTGCATCTTCCACTTCTACAGATGGAGTCTCTGTGACTGGCTGCTCTCCATCTGGGAAAAACAGTTTTATCATTTCCTGCTCAGTCATTTCATCAGACATATCACGAACCTCTGCTTTCCATTCCTGATATGCATTTCTCATTCGTTCTCTTACTTCCGCATACGCTTCATCATCAATCAGATTATGTAACTCGTAAGGATCTTCCTGTGTATCATACAATTCCTCTTCTACTCTTGGCTCAAACCAGGATTCCTGATCCTCGTTCAGTGTGCCTGCTTCATGCCCTGCAAGAAGTTCCTGAACTGTTTTTAAATTTAAAGTAAACTCTACGCCCAGATAATCAGATGTTCCTGGATAATAATTGTAAATATATTTATATCGATTGTCACGAACCGCCCTCTGCTGATCTTCACATTCATCCAGACGATCACGTGCCGCATAAATATACTGTCTCGGTTCATCTGTATTGTATCCAAAGGAAACCTGTCCCTGCATATAATCCGGTGCCTCTACGCCTGCCAGACTCAAAATAGAGGGTGCTACATCAACGTAACTAAACATATTATCATTTATACTTCCCGGTGTTACATCATCCGGTCTGAATTTTTCCGGATAATAAATCACAAATGGCACATGTAATCCTGTATCATACAGATCTCTTTTTTCTTTTGCAAGACACCCGCCATTGTCCGCTGCGAAAATAACAATTGTAGAATCCGCCAGGCCATCTTCCTCCAGTCGGTCTCTGATTTCTTTCACTTTCATATCCATATGGTAGATATCATTATACAAAGTAGCAATTTCCTCTCGCGTTTCCTCTGAATCCACCATATAAGGCGGAACCTCCACATCCTCCGGTTTAATCAAATCTTCAAAAGGCTCACGGAACATCTGGCTTTCATGAGTATCCATCATATTAATATAACCGAAAAATGGTTTATCACTGTCATTTCCTTCCCATAATTCCAGCGCTGCATCGTCATTATCCCAGATTGTAAAAGGTCCCGTTTTGGCAGCAAATGCACTATACTGGTAATCCAACTTAGTGCAGGTAAACGTGTAATATCCATTTTCACGTAAAATCTCTGGAAATGCTTTAATTTCCTCATCTGGTACTGTACGATAATCATATCCATCTGTATTTGTAGCCATATTCTGGGCTCCAAATGACTGCTGATACATACCAGTTATAATCGCAGCACGGCTTGGCGCACACACACCTGCAGTTGCGTAAGCGTTTGTATACATTACACCTTCTTCTGCCATTGCATCAATGTTTGGAGTAACTGCTACCTTATCCCCGTAGCATCCTAAGCGCGGGTTGATATCCTCTGTCATGATCCACAGGATATTAGGTCTTTCCTGACTTTCTTTGGCGGAGCTTTCTGCTGCCATGATTTCTGCTGGTGATGCAAAAGCAGTGAGCATCAAGGCAACTGCAACTCCTGAAGCAATTTTCTTTTTGTTTCTCATTTACCTTTTCCTCCTTTGATTTATCTCATACCCCGAGTCAATCTTTTCTTGATTTCCTCAAGCCTTGGATATGCATATGCAAAAAACTCTTTATAAGCCTGGCAATAATCGTTTCTTTTCAAAGTATTTCTGTCCTGAAAATTTTCCCGGCTGCGGCGGCATCCTCCCCGGCACAACCATTTCCATTCACATTTTTTACAGGAGCGATCCATTTTTTGTGAAATCTCTATAAAATCATGACTTAACCTGCCATCAATCAGTTGTTCAAAATTCTTTTCATTTATATTTCCAAGCTTCCATTCATCCAAAACGTAAAAATCACATGGATAAACACTTCCATCAGCTTCTACAACGCTCTGGCAGATACAGCTTCCTCCCATGCTGCACATTTCTGGCTGGTAGCCCATCAAAATACTCAGATAATTGTCAAATATACGAACTACCCGTACTTTTCCTGCATTCAATTCTTCATACCACATGTCAAAAAAAGTTTTCAAAAAATAGCTGTAATTTTCAGGTGATAACGAATAAGATTGGCCGCCTGTTTGCTCGCCAAGTGGATCCAGGCAAGGAATTGGTTGGATATATTCAAAATCATATTTTGCAAAGAAATTATAAATTTGTCTTGCTCCCTGAGCTACAAAATTATTAACCACGCAAAGAATATTAAAATCCACTTTATATTTTTGCAGAAGTCTTATCCCCTCCATAACTTTCGTAAAAGTTCCATTTCCCTGTGCATCACCCCTCATCTCATCGTGATACTTTCTGGTACCATCCAGGGATACTCCTACAAGAAAATTATGATTCTTCAGGAATTTTGCCCAATCATCATTTAATAGCGTTCCATTTGTCTGAATGCTGTTGTTAATACGAATATTCCGAATATTATACTTCTTCTGCAGTTCCACTGCCTTTTCGTAAAATTCAATGCCTGCAAGTGTAGGTTCGCCGCCCTGAAATGCAAAGGTACAACTTCCCTGCGCATATTCCAATGCTTTTTTTATCAGATTTTCCAGAGTTTCCAATGACATTTTCCCATAGGAAAAGCAGTCACGGTTGCTGGCAACATCATAATAGAAACAATATTTACACCTTAAATTACAGTTTCCGGAAACCGGTTTAATCAACATACTAAGCGCTGGCATCTCATTCTCCTTCTTCACGTTTTTTCTGTTTTAACAGCACCAATTATAGTATATTTTTTGTCCTCTTCAATACATTTGGAACCACTGGCAGTGTTCTGGGAATAGCTGGTCATTTATTCACATAATGAAAAAGCTGCACCTTCGGACTTTGCTCCGATGATGCAGCTTATCATTATTTTTTATTTGCTCCTATTCCATAAAAAACTCAATCACATAATTATTGCCAACACCTGATAATAAATCTTCTCCACTACGTATTCTACTGCATGATATCTGACTTATTCACCGTCAAAAACATAATCCCCGTTCCTACCGCAGCCATTACAATTCCTGCCTGTATAATGGCATTTGCTCCAAAGGGAAGCAGCTGGCCGCCGGCGAAGTTTCCGGCGGAACAGCCCAGGGCATAGGCGGCGGTGATGAAGGCCTGACCTTTTACCATGTCACTGCTGTTTACTTTTTCATTGGCATAATAGACCTGGGCTGGAGCCAGGAATGCGTAGGAGGTAATCTGGATCAGCTGTATAAAATAGATTGCGGTCACACTGCCTGCAAAATAAAATAATATGGATTTTGCCAGGAAGGAAATTGCTGCAATTTTCAAAATAACCGTTACTTTCATTCGTTTATACAGGACGCTGAAACTGCAGATTACTGGAAAAGCCACCATGGATGCAATGAAAATTGCCACGCCCACATTGCTGCTGTCGCCGCCTAATTTCTCCATGATCACGATCATGTAATTCTCCGTCATCGCATGGAACATTCCCAGAAACAGCACGGCAGCAAGTGATGCACAATACCATTTATACCGCCCGACAAACTGCAAAAGCGTGCAGCTGTTCTCCGTTTTTTCCGTTGCTTTCCTGTTCTTGAAGGAACTGTTTTTCTGAATCCTGGGATATCCGATCAATGCGAAAATACCTGCCGCCCGGAAAAACAGAAGAAATAAAATCATCCACACAGTCCCCAGTTTCGCAATAATAAATCCCACGCCCAGCGCGGAAACTGCTGATGCTACCGCCCCAACACCACGACCCATGCCGTAATTGATCTCATATCCTGCATCCTGGTATGCCACACTAAGCGCATTCAAAATAGGCACCATCGCGTCCGAGTTCCAGATTCCGATCATATAAAAAATTCCCGCAGCCATAACCGGCAGCCCCGGAATCAGCTGCAGTACGAAACACAGACAGCAGACCAGCGTCATACCAATCAGCATATTCACAATAATCATCTTTTTCGCCCTGTCTGCCGCTGCCGCCAGAAATGGCTGGCTGATACAGGAAAGCAGTCCCGACAACGCCAACAGGGTTCCTGCCATCCCCGCAGAAACGCCCCGGTTCATCAGGTAAAGCGTGGCAAAGCTTACTGCGGCTGTCCCAGCTGCCCAATGGGTAAAATGTGTAATACTGTAACGCAATGTCAGTTTCATATGATCTATTCCTCCGCATAAATATTTTCATATGGAAAAATGTCCCGCGGAAATCTCCGGGGACACTTTACTTCTTTCATCATCTAGAGTATATAATTTTCCTGCCATAAAAGCTATCCCATTCATGCCAATTAATATCAAAATCATGCCATAAAAAAATTTTTTTATTTTTTAGTTTCCAGAATTTATAAAAAATGCTTTTTTATATTTGTAGCCCATTCTCTAATATTTTTATCCCAACATAAAAATAATCCGTCCCGGTTAAGTACCCAGAACGGATTATCCATTTCTTTTTTCTATTTCTCCACAAACTTCTCCACAAATTCTTCATACGGACAGGGTCTTCCCCAGAAAAATCCCTGACTGTAATCCGGGCGGAGGCTCTGGATTTTTGCCCACTCTTCTTCATTCTCCACGCCCTCAATGCAGAGCTTCAAACCAAGGTTATGAATCATGCTGCAGAACTGGCTGAGCAGGTAATATTCCCCTTCATCCGCTACCGCGCTGGCGGTAAAAGAACGGTCGATTTTGATAATTGCTGGCTCCAGCTCACTGAGGTAATGGAAGTTAGAATATCCGGTTCCGAAATCATCCAGCGCCAGCTTGATCTTCATCCGCCTCAGTTCTGTAAGGAAATGCTTCTCATTTATGTTCTGTTCCAGCAGATCACTCTCCGTAAGTTCAATAATAACGGCATCAGCAGGAAGCTTCGTTTCTTCCATGGCTCTGGTCACATCCACGATCACATCCGACTTGGCAGCCTGCACCTGGGAAATGTTGATGCTGACATGAAATTCCGAAAGCTGTTCACGAATCCGTCTGCATTTTTCCATTGCTTCTCTCAGCATCCAGCGTCCGGCAGGAATAATCAGTCCCGTCTCTTCCAAAATCGGAATAAATTCAGCAGGCGATACCATTCCGAATTTTTCAGACTTATAACGCATCAGTGCTTCCGCACCGTAAAGATTTCCGGTTTCTGACTTAAATACCGGCTGATAAAACGCGGTAAATCCCTTGAAATCATCTGTTACCGCAGCTCTTAATTCCAGAGTAAGCTCACTTCTTCGAAGGAACCTTTCATATTCTTTCTCATCAAATATGTAACAACGGTTTCTTCCAAGCTTCTTCGCCTCATTTAGGGAAAAATCCGTCAGCTTCATAGCTGCAGAATATCCCATCTCTTCTATAGCATGCAGCGGCAGGATTCCGCCCGAAACTGTGAACATCACAGCATATCCGTTATCCTTAATGAACTGGTCAACAGACTCTCTCACCTTGTCGTAAAGCTTGCTTGCATCCTTTACGCTCTTTGAAGAAAGATCCAGTATCATAAATTCATCAGAAAATAACCTGTACACTGTCTGATTCTCTGACATGCATTCGGAAATGCAGTCTGCTGTATCACGCAGCACCTCATCTCCGTATTCCCAGCCCAGATTTTCATTAACTTCCTTAAAATGGTCAAGGCCAAGACGGATCAGATATCCATTTTCAAATGGCGGCTTCAGCTTTTTCAGATATTCCTTCAGACCAGTTTCTCCAAGAAGTCCGCTGACATTATCTGCTTTCTGCCGTGCTCCGATTTCATTAATACAACCTACCATATACAGCGGTTTCATGTTTCCATCCCGCACAATATAGCCCCTGCAGTTGATCCAGATTGGCTTTCTTTTCACATCCAGCCAGCGGTATTCCATGTTGTGAGTGCTGCGCTCTGTACTCAACAAATCTTTAAATTCCGCCTTCAAAAGAGAATAATCCGGTCCGTATACAAACTCTCTGTGACGTTCCATTACATCATGAAAAGCATTTTGGGGAATGCAGAACCGCTCCATTGCCTGCGGCGCAATGTAATAAAAATCTGTTCTGAAATCAATCAGATAAAGGTAGTTGTCTGTGCTGGGACTGAGCAGATCAATGACTTTACAAAGCTCTTCCGGGGTAATATCCTGATACTCTTTCTCCTGGAAAATATCCTCCGCATTTTCCTGTGCCAGCAGCTTTTTCATGCTGGATGTTGCCTGGTCCATGCATGCACGGTTCAGCTTTTTCCTGCGCTTATTGCGGTAAAGCATGGTATCGCTTCGCTTTGCAATATCCTTAAAAGCATTGTCTTCGTCTGGCAAATAAAAGGCATATCCAGCAGATACCCCTAATGGGTAGGACACCTTTTTCGCCGCTTCTTTCAGCAGTTTTTCCAGGCGCTTCAGGCGATCAGCAATTAAATCTTTCTCATCATTATGGTACACATAGGCAAACTCATCTCCGCCAATTCGGAAACAGTTCTGCGTCTCTTTAAAGACCTGGCAAATGCAGTTATAGCACAGCTTAAGGGCTTCGTCTCCCTTCTCATGTCCAAAATTATCGTTGATCACCTTCAGGTTATCCAGGTCAAAAAGTACAACTCCTGTTTTCTGAAGCTGGGCTTCCTGTGCATCCAGCTGACGGATGGTCCGCTCATAGGCATTTCTGTTCATGGCATCTGTCAGCATATCTGTGTTGGCAATTTTCTGCAGATATAAAACCTTCTGATTCCGAATATACTGGTCATAATAGCGTGATACCTGTATCCAGATCAGGGAAATAATGAAGCCCATTGTTCCAAGGGGAAGGAATATAGATGTGGTCTGGAAATGTCTCACATAGTATAAAATAAGCTCTACAACACCAAATCCCAGAACAATATATAAGGGGTACGTAAACTCCCTTGCAGACTCATTTTCTTCCACCTTTGCCTCGTAATGAATGATTGCAAATGTATAAACAACATTGCATATCATGAGAACATGAGTCACCGGAAGCAGCTGAAACATATCCACAATTCCAGCGCACTGAAGGATCACGGATACGGTCATGTCCACCAGATAAAGGATTGGGAAATACAGCGCTCCTCTGCGGTATTTACTGTTGCAGATGTCGTACAGAAGGAAGTTAAATGGTACCGGGAAAAGATAAAAGGTAAACAGATCCACATAGTACAAAGTTCTTCCATCCGGAATCAAAAACTGGAGAAATCCGCACTGCTGCAGTGACCACAGAGCAATCAATACGGAAAAAATTCCAACGTTCAGGAATATCTCATTTCTGCCTTCAACTTTGGTTTTTCTTCTACTTCTTATGGTAAAAAAATACAGGAGCAGGCTTACCAGTCCTGTGAACAAAATACCGCAGCTGATAATGAATATGCCCAGGCTGTCACTGAGGATTCTCAAGATGCAGTCCCCTCTGGTTCCCAGAAAAAGGCTGATTTCATTCCCATAATATCCAGGATATGCTGGGAGTATCCGGACCTCCAGTTTTTTCCCTGCACTGTCTTTTGGAATATCTACAATGTGCCAGCAGGATCCTGGAGATTTCATAAATTTCGGAGCATTTTTCTCCTGCCCGTACTGGTAGATTTCTTCTCCGTCAAGGAGGATTTGCACTGACGTATGGGTGGTCTTGAACAAAAGCGACCTGGGAATGTCAAATTCCTCCGGCAGAATCAGATTCTCCGTCTTGATCTCACCTGATGTATCTTCCTCTGTTTCAAGCTTCATTGTATTATTAAAAGGCACTCGCTCCCCGCCCATGCTGCGGTTAAAAATCCAGCCAGTAAACCCAACCGCAAACAATCCAAAGGCAATCAGAGCGATCCATAGTTTCTTTTCGATTTTCATAGCTCTCCTTCGTGTAAATTACACATGTAAACACATTCTGGAACTAGCATAGCAAAGTTAGCAATTTTTTTCAAGTATCGCCAAAGTTTTTTCGGGAAGTTTCCGGGATTGCGGGAATCAATAAAACCAGCCAGTATACTAGTTACAAAAGCAACTGCTTTCTATTCACTAGCTTACTGGCTGGTTTATTGTTATACTGCGGTTTTGCAGTTTGAAATAATTAGTCTAAATTATACTGATTGTTTGTAACTTCTCCATCGTCAGATGGCAGTGCATAAGTAACTTCATTTATTTCAATGGAACCATCTTCATTTCTGGAGAACTGGCTGAGGAAATCCCATGCAGCCCAGCTGTTTCTTGCGTATACCTCATGGGACTGGTTGGAGGCACTGGCAAGTGCTGTATAATATTTCCCATCCTCACTCTTAAACATATTGACAGTTAATGTGCTATCAAGAAATGCTTTCTGGTCTGTTACCTGATAAACCTCATCACCATCAATACCCCAGATTGGGTTTGCCCAATTCGCAGCGTCATCAAAACTGCAAGCATATTCTGTTGTTACATCATTTACATCGAAAAGATTTGCAACACGGTTTACAACTTTTGCATCCTGGAAAGGAAGTTCCGGAAGAGGAGAAGTCTCACCTCCTACATAAAATATAGGAGTAAGTACATCACTATTCGCATTTTCTACTGGATTGTTATAGCTATCAGTTCCTGGTTCATATGTTGCATCCATTGGTGCCAGTCCTGCAAAAACCTCCGGATACTGCTCAAACAGATCCCAGCTCTTACAGCCACCCATAGAAAATCCAGATGCATAAATACGGGAAGAATCAATGGAATATTCTTCTTTTAACTGATCCAGAAGTTCGATAATTTCTCCTGCGCTGCAGTTCGGATAGTGAAGATCTACACTGACTGTAATAAAGCCATTTTCTTTTCCAATCTCTGGCCACTCTGTTGCCTGTGCCTCAAACAATGCAGTATTTCCACCGCCATGGAAACAGAATACCAGCGGTACATTTCCATTTTCCACATCCAGATCTTCTGCATAGTATGTAAGCACGCTTACCGGATGCTCCTCAGTTCCAGCATATTCACTTCCGTTATCCTCTGTTGTTTTCACAGTAAAGGTCTCTACCTTCTCAATAATTCCCTCTTCCGCATAGTCATGGATTGGAAGCAGAACCCCTGCCTGTCGTCTGTTCTTTCCAATCACATCGGAAAATTCAGAAGCAAAATCAGCCGTATCTTCTGCCTGGAAGCTTCCGCATTTTTCTTCCAGGACTTTATTAACTTCTTCGTCCCCTCCAATAGAAACAACCGGAATATCGTTTTCTTCTACACCTTCTGCATTTGTCAAACCAATTACTGTGATTCCTGCTGGCGTTACATTTACTGTTCCACCCCAGAATGTAGCAGCTTCAACTGTTTTCATTGCATTTGCCGCAATGTAATCAACACCGCTTCCTTCTGCATAAATATATATTCGAGACTGAGTACCAACAATTGACTGTGTTGGCTCTTTTGTCATAAAGTTAATACTCTGAATAATTCCATTTTCGGATACATCTGTAGAACTGTCACTGATTGCCTGTGCAACAGCACCGTAAGCCTCTGCATCCGCATCTGTCCAGGTATCTTCCGATGGATTTACAAATACAACAGAAGAACCGTTTTCTGCTGCCAGTTTATCCAGCCCGCTTTCCTGTGCCTTCGCTGCTGTAGTCTGTGCATCAAACTTTCCATCCCCAAAATACATAAATACCGGTGCTGTACAGGTTGTTTTTACCTCACTTGTCTCATTTGCATTTGGAGTTGGGTGATATACAAGGACGTCATTATTTCCTACAGTAAGTGTGGTAACAACGCCTCCATCAACCTCTTCGGAAACCAGTTCCGGCATTTCTGCCGGCGCCTCTTCTGTTTCTGCCTCCGCATACACAGCTGTAGAAAATCCTCCTGCTGTCATAGTCGTTATTGCCAGCAATGCAGCAATCGTCATCATTCTTTTTTTCATTGCAAAACCCTCCATATGTTCTTATTTTTTGAACTAAAAGGATTGTAGCAGATTATTCTTTTCCTGTACTTACATTCTTCTATTCTGTCGTTTTGCTTTCGAGATTTACATTCTCCATGTGTTCTTCTTCTGAAAACGCAGTATTTATGGGAAAAAGTATATTTACAACAAAGATATTCTCTTCCACTTTAACCGTAAAAATTCCAGAATATTTTTCTGAAATTGATTTTATCGCTTTAAGCCCAAATCCATGGTTTTCCTTATCCGGTTTGCTTGTTTCAATCTCTCCATCTTTGATTTTTCGCTCACCGATATATGAGTTTTCCACCTGCAGTACTGCAAAATTGTTCTTTTTCCACAGTCTTACACAAATCACCCTGTCATCTGCTTTTTCAATTTTTTCTACACTCTCAATCGCATTATCCAAAGCATTTCCCATTAACGTATAAAGATCCACATCCTCCATAAAATCCATTAATTTTCCATCCGCAACACAAGTCCACTGAATATGATGCAGCTTGCAATACAGCCCTTTTTCCATAAGAATAGTATCTAACGTCTTATTTCCCGTATCTGTACTGCTGTCATAAATTTCTACCATTTTCTGAATGTCTTTTACAAAACGCTCCTTTTGATATGAATCTGGAGTCTTGGATAACGCGGCAATCTGGTATCTCATGTCATGACATTTCTGATTAATCAGATTAATATTATCTCTTGAAATTTCATATTGTATCTGTCTTTGTTTCCACAAAGCTTCTTTCTGCTCCATTTTTCTTACGGCATAAATTTCTTTTCTCTGAACTCTCTGAACCCACAATAATAAAAAGCATACAAACAATGCATAAATCTGACAGGTTCTAAAAAGAATATCGTATACCTGACTGTCGGCATTTAAATTAATGGCATCAATAGCTTTTTTGGTAATTACGCTTAAAATCACGCATACTCCCCACACCAGAACGGCCATTGTAATAGATGCCTCTGTTGTAGTGTCGAATTTTCCGTTCCAGGCCAGGCTTTTTGCAAATATAAAATAAAAAGCCAGATAGGTCAGTATATAAATTCCAATATATACACACGCATATCCTCTGCTGCTAAGCTTGTCCAATGCCTTGTTTAACTGCAGAAATAAATACAAAGAAGAAGCAAAATGCTGAGTCAAAAAGCCACAGGAAACACAGTATATCGCATCCCACTTGCTTATTTTACAGCAAAACAGACATAGCAGAACATTCAACACAAATATCAGTTCCACATATCCACCATGCAAAATTCCGTTCAAAAACGATACAGCAAAAGTTCCACCCCACAATAATCCAATACTGCATGCAATTCGCAGCCAAAATTTTTCCCGCCGTGCCAATACAAGCATATATATAAAAACCGCAGCAAAAAGCTCCAGATAATAAGAAAAATCATTTAATCCTTTCAGCCACTCCACATCAAAATCCTCCCATGTAATCAGCTACTGCCTTCATAAATTCATTCTTTCTGCCACGGCTGATTTTTAATTCATCCTTCCCAACCAGCACCGTATCTTTCTTTACAGCCTGTACATGCAGCAAATTCACCAAATAGCAGCTGTTGCACTTTGCAAAATGCATATTTTCAAGTGATTTTTCCACGGATTTCAGGCTTTTCCATACAGCAAATTCTCCCTGATCTGTATGGTAGACCAACTGGTGATTGCTTACCTCTACATAATAGACACTGGATGACGGAATTTTATACATCTCATCATTTTTAACCAGTGTAATGCTGGTTTCCTGATTTCTTTTTGTCTGGCGAACAATTTTCTGCATTTTCATTTTAAAGGATGTATAAGTAACTGGCTTTACAATAAAATCCAGTGCTCCAACCTCATATCCCTGAACTGCATATCTGGCTACATTTGTAATAAAAACAATAATCACCTGTTCATCTACTTTTCGGATACATCTGGCAGCTTCCATTCCATCCATTCCCGGCATTTCGATATCCATAAATACAGCATCATAATATGGCCTGTAATCCCACATGATCTGGTTTCCGTTTTCGAATTCCTTAATCTCTATGTCTGTCCCAGTTTCTTTCTGAAACTCCTTTAAGTATGTCAGCAATGTATTTCTATATGCTTTTTCATCTTCTACAACAGCAATTCGCATGTTTCTCACACCTTTTTACTTTATCCATTTTTAATTCCCACAGCTTTAAAATTTATAAAACTATTTTATCATCAAACCGCATATATGTAAAAATATCTGGCAGTGAAGCGCTCCTGCTCTCCTGCCAGATATTTTTTTAATTTGCTAATTTTGTGTCCAGATATTCTTTTAGGATTCCAAGATTCTCGTCGCTGTAGAGCTGGTCGGCGGCGTGTTTGTAGTTGTGAAAAAGCTTGTATTCTACTTTATCAGCGCCAATCTGCTCTGTGAGAAGTTCGTTCAGGCGTTCGGACTGCAAGTAGGGGACGCTTAAGTCTGCATCGCCGTGCCAGATCAGTACGCTAGGACTGTTTTCCGGAGTAAGGTTCTTTTGGATATAGTACAGGGGGCTGTAGGTATCTTTTTCCTCCTGGGTAAGGGTGTTCACATCCTTACGCATCCAATAAGATTCCACATCATTATAGCCAGTATCCTTGATGGCATCGGTAAGCCACAGACCGGATGCCCACTGAACTACTTTCGGGATTTTCAGTTCCTTATAATCTGCTGCCTGGGTTCCGAATTCCATGCAACCGTAGTAGTTCAGGATTACCTGTACTTCACTGGAAACCGGATTATTCTCATCTTCTCCGATGAACGACACACTATTGAATTCTTCGTCATTGGAAGCACCACAGATCACGGACAGATAGCCGCCTGCAGATTCTCCCCAAATAGCAAAACGCTCCGGATCGTATCCATATTTCTCAGCATTGGCACGCAGAAAACGGATCGCAGATTTCACATCCTCCACCCCTGCCGGAAATGCCGCTTCCTGAGCCAGTCGATAGTTGATGGACGCACATGCATATCCATGATCACGGAAATAGCGATACATCAGCTGTGCCTGTCTGGACTGGCTGTCATTAAAGACAAAACCGCCGCCATGAACCATTACGATCAGGGGCATTGGTTCATCACTGTCCGGCACATATAGGTCCAGATAGTCATTTTCGGATACTTCGGAATACTGCAGTTTCTCGTAAGATTTTCCGCCATCCCACTGTGTGGATTCATCCAGTTTTACAGATGGAGAATAGACATTATGGAAAACCACACGGACAGCCTCGTGATTGTAACCCAGTATTCCCGCAATAGCTGCAAGGCAAATACCGCCTATAATAAGACCTTTTTTCTTCATTTCATCAACCTCTTTTCTTATTAGAAAACAGGTTTACAAGTCTCTCAACCGTAAACCTGTCATTTCATTTATTCACATGGAATTTCGGCTACATAAGACCGTGTCTCATCTGTCACTGTGACCTTCACAGGGCCGTTTCCATCTGCCTGTACAACCGCCATGGCCTCACCATAATAAGTTGCCACCGTATCATCTGTATAGTTGCCTTTTACGTATGGTGCCGGACTGCCAAGGCCTTTCAGGATTCCGTTTTCTACTGTCACCTTCAGGTTGTGCTTTTCCATCGGCTTCCAGATACCCTTTGCATCTGTGTACTGCAGCTGGACGAAAGCAAGTCCTTCTGGCTTCACGGATTTCTCTTCCGGTCTTACCTGAAGAATGGTTTCTTTTTCAGCGGTCTGCAGGGAATAGCGGTTGATTTCTTTTCCTTTTTCATCGTAAGAAACAGCCGTAATTTCGCCATCCTCATAGGTTGTGTTAAAGTTGGCGCGGCATTTTTTCACGTTCTTTTTGCCAACACTCTTGCCATTGATAAACAGCTCAACCTGAGCAGCTCTTGCATAAACCTCAACCTTTGCAGGCTCCCCGCTGCAGCCGCCCCATGCCCAGCTCTCCAGTGCTTTGGTCAGCTGCCAGCCAGTGAGACGAAGCTTTTCTTTCTGGTAAACAGGGTCTACTGCGATGAACGGGCCTGTCTCTCTTTCGAAAGCAACTCTGGTGTAGGCTGCCTCCGCACGAGGCTTTCCATTTAGGTCGATTCGGCCGTTTCCGCCAGTCATTCTGGTTGACGGATCTTCAAATTTATAGTCGGAATACTCGGCTGCGCCGTCTCCAACTTCACCGATATAATCCCAGCCTGCCCACACGAAATCACCGATGATTCGCTTGTTTTTCTTGGCAATTTCCAAGAAGCTGTATGCATCCTTGCAGAAGGTTTCGCTTCCAAGAATCAGACGATTAGGATACTTCTTAAGGTCATGCTTGTAACGGAAAATACCGTAATTGTAGCCTGCGATATCCATGTTCGCATAGGCATCCCTGGTCTTCAGATCACATGGATAAAGGGTGGCGCCACACTTCATGAAGTAGTCACCTACCAGGCAGGCGAGGGTATTGTAAAACTCACTTCCAACTGGTTTTTTCTTCTTTTCGGGCTTCGCAGCGGCTGCTTTCTTAGCCTGCTCTGCAGCGAACTTTTCTGCGTTCTCGGCGCTTTTTTCTGCCTTATCATCACTGTAAACTCCAAGTCCGATGGAACTTAAGAAGTTGAAGAAAATGTTGATTCCGCAGGTTACCGGGCGAGTGGAATCCAGGCTGTGAAGGTAGTTTGTCATCTCTCCGGTAAGGGCAATTCCTTTCTTCTGGGCGGTCTCTGCTACCTCATTTCCAGTGGAATACATGATAACGCTTGGGTGGTTGAAATCTTTATCCACCATATCCTTTAAATCCTGTTTCCACCAGCCGGCAAGCTGATTTGCGTAATCATATTTTGTTTTGTGGATGTACCAGACATCTACGTATTCGTCCATCATCAGCATTCCCACACGGTCGCAGGCATCCAGAAGTGCCTTAGAACATGGGTAATGTGCGGAGCGGACTGCGTTGTATCCGTTTTCCTTGAAAATACGCATCTTTCGCTCTTCTGCTTCTGGATATGTACATGCGCCAAGCACGCCATTGTCGTGGTGGAAGCATGCTCCGCGAAGGATTACGCGCTTTCCGTTAATGGTCATACCCACCTGCGGATTCCATACCAGTTCACGGATTCCGAAGGTTTCGGTTACTTGATCTTCACCAAATACTGCTTTGCAGGTGTAGAGGTTCGGCTGCTCCGTATCCCAAAGCTTTGCGTTTGGAACATCCAGCAGAAAGACTGCCTGATATTCTTTTGCAGGCTTTTCGCTAGCTGCAGATGCATTTTTTGTTTCATTATTCTGTGCAGCTACTGCTTTACTTTCTCCAATCGCAGTCAGGACTCTTTTTCCCTCAAATTCAATTTCAAGAGAAACCTCACCTGGCGCGGAGGTCTTTACTGCAACTTCGATCTGTGCCGGATTATAGCTTAATGTGCGGATTTTTACTCCGTTTACAGGAATGTATTTCTCACCGCCAATATGCAGATATGCAGGACGATAGATACCTGTTCCTGAGTACCAGCGGCTGTTTGGCTGGTCTGCATTATGAGCAATTACTTTGACTTCATTCTCTTCTCCGTATTTGAAAAAGCCATCTGTATTTATGTAGAAATTGGTATATCCATATGGACGGCCTGCTACTTTTTTTCCATTTATGTGGACTTCAGCGTTATGGTAAACACCCTCGAATTCAATAAGGACTTTCTGATTCTCATATTCTTTCGGCACGGTAAATTTCTTGGTATACTCGTAATCTCCGCCGATGTACCATCCAATGTTTCCCTCACCGGTACTCTCCTGGGTACGCGGCTCGCTGAGCATGGCGTCATGGGGCAAAGTCACCGGATAAGCCGCCTCATCGCGGGTAAGGCACTTGCACATCCATCCTTTATTAAAATCAATTCTCTGCATACAGTAAACTGCTCCTTTCTTTTTCGTCAGACTTCTCTATCCTTTTCCAGCTTCCTCGCCAAGCGGACATATCTGCTTACGCAGACACCACTAAATCTGAAAGCCGATTTACTCCATTCTTAATCTGACTACAGTGTACCGTATTTCCCCGCCCCTGTGGCATGAAAAACGCGAACAGTACTTTTTTATACGCTAACTACCGACAGGAAATTTAGATTCAAAATTCATTTATCTATTTTGTACAAATTAGGTATCCTGTTTTTGTGCAAAACAATGAGGATGAAGATTTTCTCCATCCTCAGCATTAATATTCTTTTTAAATATGCCCAAAGCGGAAAACAGAATTAATTCTACACACTCTGCACTCTATTTTTCTGTAGCTGGCGTCAATCCCGCACACCATCTTTTCACTGTTTTCAACGGTATTTCTAATACATCTGCTATCTCAGTCTGCGGATAGCCTTTTGAAAACATCCGAAATACTTGTCTGCGACTCTTTTCATTCTCCCTTTTTCTCATCTCTTTCTTCATTTCTTTTCTCGTTGCTTCTCTCGCCTCATCCACATACATTTGCATTGCTCCGTCCCATGCCTTACACACGTCTCTCACCTCCACGACATCATCATCTACTATGGTATACTGTTCCAGCAATATTGCCAGGAACCATCTGGTTTCCAGGCTTAGCTTTTGTATTTCGATTTTGTTATCTTCTATGTATTTTTTCAGTTCTTCTTTCTTACGGCTGTGGCTCATTAGGGAAAAAATATCCCGCCATTCGGTGTGGAACAATTGGGGATTTTGCTCATGGATATCTGCCATGCAAATATCATATTCCGGAAGAAGGCTGGAAAACTCACCTACTTTCTCTGGTATCTCCATCATCTCCTGCAGTTTTTTCTTACTTTGCCACCGCTCTTCTCCCAGATAAAGAACCTGATGGAAAACAGGCACTAATGGACGCCTTTTTCTGTGTTTTCCTCTTTTCCTGTTTCTCTTCCGGGATTTCAGCTGATCCGTATATTCTACACCGTCATATGTAAAACATCTTACTGGCATTTCATAATTCGCCCTGCTTTCGGCTTCACAGGCCAGAAGCACCCTGCATCCTGGCTTATCATGCAGGCGGAGAAAGTCCCGTTCCCTTTCCAGATATATAAATTTTACGCCGTTTTCATCCGAACTCTTTATCTTATGTGTATTGCTGCCAATAGTCTGCAATTGGCATGAAACCCTTTTTTTCCTTTGTACTTCTTTCAAATAAGACGCTTTTATAATCTGCTTCCCTGCAAATAAAGTGCCATTTACAAGATCCGCAAAGCGCTCATTATCCTTTAAATACTCTTGTAGTCCCTAGAGCCTGTTTGAAAAATCATTCCTGCAATCTGCACGCCCCACTTTGCGGTATATTTCACCCGAATTCGGTTGTCGTAGCCCGCTACGACGCCCTCATCCGGGCAAAATCTCCCACAAATTGTGACGCACATCTTGCAGAAAGCCTTTTTCAAACACGCTCTAGTCTTTTACACCCAAGCGCACCACCTTCTTTATTTTGCTTATTTCACAGGAATTATTTGCCGAACGGCCTGAATAAAATAGAAAACTCCTGAGATGTAAAATAAGCGTAGCATAAAGTACCGGGAGACGCAAGAACTTTATAAACCTTTAAGAGTTTGTATATCAATTATATCATTTTCATCTTATTTTCGCAACACAAAACACTATTTTTTAACATCCTTTACAGAAAAAGTCCGACTGATTACTCGGCACGAAATAAGCAAAAACTTCGGCTTTGCAGAATTTTCTATTTCATAAAAAAATAGCATCAGCCAGCTCCCTAACCAATGCTATTTCTTTATATCCTATTTCTTTATATCCTATTTCTTCATATTCTTTTTATTCCACCGTCACAATCACTCTCTGGTAAGCTACCGGATTGGTTCCGCCGCCGTCTACGCCTTCCATGATGATATGGATGGTGTCGCCGGATTTGGCGTCTGAGGGGATGGTAAAGGTGGCAGTTTCCTGATTATCACCGGAAGTTGTTATTTCGATGGCAGCCGGGTTTCCATCTTCGTCCTCGGCTTCTGCATAGGTATCTCCGTATGGATAATGATACCAGCGGAAGGTGGTGGTATCACCGTCCGGATCCACTGCGGTTCCGTTCAGGGTAATCTCATCTCCCGCTTTCGCAGTCAGATCAATTCCCTCTTCCACAGAAACCTCTGGCAGATGATTGGCATCCTCATACTTGTCGGTCACGCACCATTTCGCTCTCATGGCAAAATCACTCTGGATTGCGGCAATCCACTGCGCGATTCCCTTCTCATTCCCCTTGGCAGCCTGGTACAGACGCACATCCGGATTTTCATCATTCTCCTTCAGGGCGTATCTACCGTCCCATCCGCCATAAGACAAATCCTCAAGGCTGCGAAGCCCGTTAGGAATGGTCACAAACCATGCCGGGGAATCTCCCTCAGAAAGGAAATCATACTGCTCGTAAGCATGTCCAACCCAGAGCGTGTCATCTCCAAGAAGTGCCTCATTGGTACCATACTGATCGGTATCTGCTTCTCCTTCCAGATATGTGCCGTCACCCCAGGTCACATATTTATCCATCAGCGCACCAAGATTCTGCTCAATATTCTCCTTCATCCATGCACTGCTCAGTTTTTCTCTGGACTCATCGGAAAGCTCCTCAAGAGTCGCCCATCTGTAACCATATGCAAGAGTAGAACCAGAAACATCTACCATACGCATAGACGGCCAGTTGGGCTGAATATAGTTCAAATAGCAGTCATCCTGCATTCCCCATGCAAAAAGAATCACTTTTTCACAAATACGATTGTAAAGCTCTTCCCAGCCTTCCTGGTCCTTATACTCTTCCTCAATAGACATCAATGCTCTTGCCACAGTGTTGGCACCGCCACCAACCTCGATATAAAGGGGTCTGTCATCCTCTGCCAGAATCCGCTCTTTCACCAACTCTGATCCTTCTGTCTCCTCGGAAGTATCACTTACGTTTTTAATATTTCCCACTTTTGTGATGGCACGAAGATCATCCGGGGAAGGATAGTCCTCATCATGTATCTTCAGATTGTCATAAACCTCTGCATACGCATCCAGAAATTCATACATCCAGTCAGTTCCCATCCATCTAAGGGATTCTGTAGTATCATCCCCACTGTAATGCAGTTTGGAACTGGTCTGTACGATTCCCTCCAGATCAATGTCGTTAGAATAAAGCAGCGTATGAATTAATGTGTTCATATCGTCCACTTCCCCGTCCTGTGTAACCAGAAGACGAGGCTTTCCCTCTGTTTTCGGAAGTGCCGTAGCAGAATCCGCCGCAAAAACAGACGCAGACAAACTCATAGTTCCAATAATAGTTCCAATCAGTACTGACAGCCATTTTTTCTTATGCATAATATTCTCCTTCTAAAAAAATTTACCCAGTTATCTTCTGCATTTTACCTTTACTTTACCACAACAAACATTTTTATGTTGTCCAATAATGACCAGATTTTTATTCAAAAATGACTTTTACATTTCCCATATGCAATGCCGTCACTCTTTCTCCTGCTCCTTCAGCCACACACCCAGCTGTCGTCTGTTTTCCTCAATAATTTTTTCCATCCCAGCCTCATCCAGTGCCTCCAGAAACTGATTCAGTGTCTTATCCGCATCCTCTGTCATTCCCGTTTCCAGCACCGGACGGTACTCATTCACCACTCTGGAAACCGCATCCACCTCCGCTGCAACCTGATCTGTCTGAAACACATAACCAAGTGTCCTGGACGGTTCGGAATCCTCAGAATAATTTTTCATGAAATCCCGCCAATCTGTGCCGTTTTCTCCAAACTGATACACCTTGTCACTGTCTCCATAACAGGTAAAATAACTGGAATACCCTACACTGCTGTTATCCTTGCCTTCTGGATATGCAATAGTCTTTTCCCCTGTTTTTACATAATCCGTTCCCTCTCTGCCATTCTGCAGAAGATTTGCCAGATCACTGTTTGTATAAATCAGGTTCAGCAATTCCATAGCCTTTTCCGGATTTTTGCAGGAGCTGGTAATTCCCCAGGTAAACTCCTGCACAAGAGAAGTGGTTGTCCGGTTAGGCGTCATTGCCACCAAAACTTCATCGAAATCCAGGCTCTTTTTACTGACCAGATGAAGGGTTCCCGTGGACACGCTTGTCCATTGCAAAAACATTTCCCCTTCATTAAACATAGACTGCGCATCCACGCCGCTGTACAAAGAATCTTCCGGTATATATCCCTCATCCCGCCACAGCTTTATTGTCCGGCAAAAATCACGGTATTCCTCAGAAGCATATGCATTCACAATTTCCGTACTATTCAGCGGGTTAAAAATCACACCATAATTCATATCCCCGCCCAAATCCTCCACGTCAAACAAAGAAGTAAAGGCAGACGAATCCACATTCCCTGCATTGCCGAAAGAAATCAGATAAACGCCCGTGTTCTTTTCCTTCAGCTGCCTTCCGATTTCTGTAAGATCCTGCAGTTCCAATTGTTCTGGAACCTCTATATGATATTTCTCCGCAAGATCCTTGTTATAACCAATTCCAGATGCCCTGCCCGGATTCAGATTTGCGCACACAGCATACACTTTGCCATTTAAAGAGGTAACCTTCAGAAGCTCTCCCTCTTTTTCCTGAAGATTTTTTCCGTATTTGTCAAGAAGATCATTTAACTCTATCAAAGTACCGTCTGCTGCCAGATCAGACAATGATGTGGTAGTTCCTGTATTCACCAGATCCAGCCGCTGAATCCCCATTTTGGCTTTCTTCAGCATATTGGCATGATCTCCGATGAAGCAGTTTACGATTTTCACTTTACAGGAAATCGCCGGAACTGTAATTTCGTTGATCAGTTCTTCTACTGCCTCTGTGTCCGGATATTTCGCGCCCAGCGTCAGATTTTCGATGGCAATCTCACAAACTTCATCTGCTTCCCCATTTTCCAGCGGGGATATCGTTTCTCTGTCCTGGCAACCCCAAAGCACTACCGCACTCAAAAGTGCCAGCCCGGCGCCCACCAGTATTTTTCCTTTTCTCATAGATCTGATGCCTTTCTGAATTCCCTGGGCGTCATGCTAAAAGTTTTCTTAAACAGTTTGATAAAATACCCGGAACTTGCATATCCCAGTTTTTCTGAAACGATTTCATTGTTCCAGTCTGTATTTCGAAGCAGTTCTTTTGCTTTTTCCATGCGGCAGTTTGTAACATATTCCAGCACAGAAATCCCGGTTCTTTTCTTAAACAGCCGCATCATATACTGGGCATTCAGCGCTGCATAATCCGCAATTTCCGTGACAGTCAACGTCTCAGAAAAATGTTCCTGGATATAGGGAATCACTTTCCCGTCAATAATATTCTGCTGCCCTTCCGGAAAAGAAGTTTTCATTGCATCTGGAAAAAGCTTTTTCTCTTTTTCGTCCTTCTGGAATTTTTTCTGTATTTTTTCAACAGCTTTTTCCAGAACTGCTGTCATTTCATCTGTATCAAGAGGCTTGATCAGATAATCGCTGCACCCAATCTGCATGGCTTTCCGCATAAATTTATAATCCGGATAACAGGTGAGAATAATACATTCTATATTTTCGTCATTCAGATCTGCTTTTTCCCTTACGCTTGAAATAAATTCAAGACCGCTTTCCCCAGGCATTTCAATGTCACAGAGAATCAGGGAAATCATTTCCTCTTTCATGATCTCCCGGGCCTGAACCGCGTTGTACGCTCCGAAGGTTTCCGCAACGCCAAGGACCTTCCAGTCTATCCCATCCTGAAGTGTTTTCACACACTGTTCTTCATCATCTACAAGCAATGCTTTGATTTCCATTTCCATATTTTTGGCACTCCTCGCTCTCTATATATCACTGCCTCTTTTGCAATAACTGCCCAATCATGATTTGATATTATGTTTCCTTCTGCTTCTGTAAATCCAGCAGAATGTCTACCACTGCACCAGATGGCTCCTGATTATAAATATGGATCACATACTTATCTCCATAAATTAGTTTCAGCCTTGCCACCGAATTTCGGATTCCTACACCCAATTCTTCTGAAACAATTCCTTTCTCAAGAAACTCCTCCACTGCATCCAGGCTGTCATCTGAAAATCCGGTACCATTATCCTTTACCTGAATGAGAATCTGGAATTCTTCCAGCTGTTTTACGTTTACCTCAATCTTTGTCAGCTCTCCAGGCTTCAGACCATGCTTTATGGCATTTCCCACAAAGCTTTCTATAATAAACGGCGGAATGGGCACAATCTTCATTGCCGCTTCGCAGTTTACCTCATAGTCGAACCCATTAGGGTAACGCATTTTCTGCAGTCTCAGATAGTCCTGAATGTGTTCCAGTTCCTGTCCCAGCTGCACGTATCTGGAATTTACATTCACAACATAACGGTAATATCCAGAGGTCAGGCGAATCAGCTGCTTTGTTGTTTTCACATCATTTTCACTGTAATTATAAATGGTATTCAATGTATTCAGAATAAAATGGGGCTGGATCTGACGGCTCAAATACTGTAATTCTGTTTCTTTTCCAGCCAGACGGTCTTCATATATCTGGATCTTCAGGTTTTTGATATGATCCATGAGAAAATTAAACTCCTGAATCACTGCATCGAATTCCCGGCTGCAGTTCGACAGCTCCGGTATCCTGTAATCCAGATCACCTTTCTGGATAATATCCATACTTTTCTGAAGGTACGCCATAGGGGTCAGGATCCATAAATATAGGCAAATTCCGTACACCGCAAACAGTAATATAAAGACTGCAGCAAACACTGCAATTTCTCCTCCAACTGCCGGAAGCTGGCTTTCCAATGCCTGTTTTTTGATTTCTTTCACAAGATAAAAATCTGCCAGCTCACTGATGGTTCCAGCATAATACCAGCTGTCTTGTTTCTGGTCTTTATAAAGATTTTCTCCAAAAGACAGCCAGGTTTCTTTCTCCTCATCCGGCACCATCACCTGTCCATTTTCATCGCAGATCAGATATTTTTCTGCGCCTTCTCCATCTTGGAAATTCCCGGAGCTTTGCTGCAGATCTGCTGCAATATTTTCGTAAGAACTCCAGGCACCAATATAATAATTGTTGTAATCCAGCATGAAAAATAAATAAGCTTTTTCGCCGCACCATACTGTACTCCACTGGCTAAACCGGGATATGTAATCTTTGCTTTGCACCTGTTCTTTTACAAAATCCGAGACCTGAATGTCCTTCATATAATTATAAAAAACATCATTTTCCGGATAATATACAAACACAGTAAACCCGGAATCCATATCTGCTGTCTGACTGTTGATTTTTTCCAGAACTCTCTGGTTCGCAAGCCAGAATTCCGAGTCCTTTTCCTTCGCTGATGCAATATGCCGGAAATCCCCATCATCCATTACCAGATTGATCAGGCTGTTTCTCAGGAATTTCAGCTGTGTATCAATTCCTGACATTTCGATTTCCACGTCGGACTGCAATTGGTTTATTTTTTCATTTCTCGCAGACTCCCTTTCCCGGATTCCTGTAAAAAGAAGCGCTGCGATCACTGGAACCGCAATGCACATGGTTACCAGAAAAAGCCTGACATTCAGAGATATTCGTTCTTTCAATTTTGGAAACTCCTGTAAAAAATAAATTCGTGGTACACTGCCTGTTCACATTGTACCACGAATTTGAGATGTTCAGTTATTCAAATTAAAAATGCTCACTCAGGCAACCGTCACCATAACCTGCGCATATCTTGTCATCACTGCATCCGCATTGTCCTGAACTCTTAAGGTAAGGCAGAAGCAGTCACCGGAAGCTGCGTCCTCCGGGATAGTAAAGGAACCTTCTGCGCTATCTGCTGTCCAGTTATAAATTGTTTCATCTTTTCCACTGTATACACAGCCTGTTGGCTCTGTACTCCAGGTTGCTGTACAATCATCCCCGTCAGGATCACTGACTGCTGCCGCAAAGGAAACAGTCTCTCCCGGTGCCGCGGTAAAATCTTTTTCGTCCATTTCTACAACCGGCGCATGGTTGCAGTTTTCATAGGTATTTACACACCAGTCAGCACGTGCAGCCCATTCAAGCTGGAAATCCAACAGGTATGGATTATATTTCTCAATATTGTTTGTCTCCGGATTTACATACTGTCCGGGAACTACACCGCCGGATAATGTAGACAGGTATCCCGCATCCTCTCCGCTGGCTGTGTAATAAGAATATCTTCCGCCATAGCTTCCGAAGGCACCATTTTCAAAACCACGGAGTCCGCAGGAATACAGACCGATAATGCCAGAGCTGTCGCCCTCCGCAATAAAGTCATAATCGTTATATTCTTTCTCGTAAACGATATTGGTTTCCCCGAACTGATACTTATCTTCTTCATTTTCAAGATGCTGTCCGTCATTGACCAGTTTGTACACTCCCATCAGAGAACCGTGATCAAACTTGATATTCTCTTTCAACCAGTCAGCCTGGAATGTGTAAAGTGCATCTGCCTGTCCGTTGATTGCTGTTGAATATCCCGCATATCCGCAATTGCCAGATGCCATTACAAGATCCGGATATTTGTCTGCGATATAGTCTGTGAATGTAAAGTCCTGTCCGTTTCCGCTTATAAGGACCTTGTCACACACCTTCTGATAAATTTCATCCCACTGGTCTGTCTCTGAATATTCATCATAGATGGAAAGCAACGCTCTTGCCACGGTGTTAAAGCCGCCCCAGGAAAGAATGTAAAGGCTTCTTTCATCATCATCCAGAATTGCCTCTTTGATCAGATCAGAGCCTTCTGTATCTTCCCTCACATCTCCCTCAAACTGCACATTTCCGATTTTGGTAATGCTGGTCAGATATTCCGGGGTAGGATAACCTTCCGCATTCTGAGACAGATATTCATAGGCTTCTGCATATTCATTGTTCCAGAGATTGGAAAGCCAGTCAAGCGGCTGCGCACGGAACTCAGTCATATCCAGAGCTCCTTCTTCCCGGTTCTGGATGTGGTCCATTACCTCTCCCTGGGTATGCTCGCCGTCTCCGGTAAAGTGGCAGAAAGATCCGGACACCACGATTCCAGCCAGATCAATTTCATTAAAAAACAGACTCTGGTGAATAAAGGAATTCATATCATCCACTTCCAGGTCAGAAGTAATGATAACCCTTGGTTTTCCATCCTCTCCCAAACGGATTTTTCTCTCCTGCGGAGTTGTAATGACTTTTCTCTCTGCCAGCTGCTCATCAATAGGCTTTACGATTCTTCCTGCCTGTGCCTGCACACTTGTGCCAACCAGCATAACACCGGTCAAAAACAATGCTATTATCTTTTTCTTCATATTCAATGTCCTCCTTTTACCGCTGCGGTAATCCTGCTGACCAGGAATCTTTCCCTTTGCTGTAAAAAGCATAGCATATGTTTTTTTCTGCATGTTACCCGATTATGACCAATTTATCGCTCGAAACTGACTTTTTCTAAATTCGAAACATACTGAGCAAAAAGCACTGTCATAGAACTTTAACTTCACATGACAATGCTTTTATTCACTCATATCACTAAATATTCTCAAATATTACAGGCTTGCTTCCAGTTTCCTACACTCCCCATTCACCTTCAGCACACCGCCCTCGGCGTTTGTCTCTACCTTCAGGTCTTTTCCGTCCCAGGTAAGGTGAACCTGGCCGTCTGCTACAGGAAGGGTGCAGTCGAAACTGTCGAAGAATTCAGTATGAGGCTCCAGCTCGAATGACTTTCCGCCAACTGCGGTGAACTTCAGGCCCATGAAATATTTCGCAAGGAAATAGATGGGGCTTGCTGCCCAGGCGTGGCAGAGGCTCTTGCCGAAGCGGTCACCGTACATGTCATACTGCTCTTCCACAGGTGCCTTGGGGTCGAACTCTTCCCAGAAGGTTACCGCGCCACGGTCCAGCATGCCGCCCCAGTAGCTGCGCATTTTGTTCAGCACAAACTCCAGGTTTCCTGTCTGGCAAAGCATATCCAGCTCAAAGAAATTGAAGTACGGAGTTGTGATTGCCGGAATGGCATCATTCTTAATCACATTTTCCAGGATTTTCTCCTGCTCTTCTGCTGTTGCAATATGGAACAGAATCGCAAAAATATTAGCATGACGGGTTACATTTCTCTTGCCGGACTCGAAGGAGTCAATAAATGCGCCTTTCTCCTGATCCCAGTAGAATTTACGGATCTGGCTGATCAGCTTCTCATATTTCTCCGTGTATTCCGGATTTTTCTCACCAAGTGCATCACTTACCTTCGCCATTGCCTGCCAGCATGCGGCAAACAGCATTTGCTCTGCGCAAAGGGCACCAGTCTTATCCATATCTGCCCAGTCAATGTAGATCCAGTCGTTCTCTCTTCCCACAAGGAAACCGTTCTCATCCAGCTGTCCCTCACAGAACTCCATAAGAGAGCACATTTTCGGGTAAACCTGACGCACGAATTCCAGATCTCCGTACACTTCATAATGATAGAGCACGCCCAGAACCCAGAACAGGGAATAGTCCATAATAGTATTGATGTGTCTGGTCATTGGATCATTTCCGCGAAGAGCCAGAAGGGTTCTCTGGTCAATATCCGGATCTGCCAGCAGATACTGATTTACGAAAAAACTCTGGTAAACATCTCCGGACCAGATCCACTTGTCACGCTTCACACCATCCAGGAAAAAGATACCGCTGCAAAGACGG
>ERZ826613.1181-NODE-1181-length-32752-cov-4.011194_pt1 | contig 32752 bp, 33 predicted proteins | sample MGYA00519925_ERZ826613 | MGnify/ENA primary metagenome ERZ826613 (study PRJEB31778, sample SAMEA3449236) | human gut metagenome | biome: human gut; feature: human-associated habitat; material: faeces | place: United Kingdom | collected 2010/2012 ... | reverse complement strand
CTTTGCAGATGGGGCGGAAAATAAGGGCGAAAGGGCTTTGCGCTGCCCGTGCAGCTCCGACCCCGATTCGCTTGACGCGGTTATTTTACCCGATAAAAAAATAGTTATTATGGACGGCACCGCGCCGCATACGGTTGACCCGAAATTTCCCGGTGTGTGTGAAAAAATTCTGAATTTCGGCGAGTTTTGGGTTGATGACAGCTTTGCCGAACATAAAAGCGAGGTTATAAGGCTTACATTGAAAAACAAAGCGCTGCACGCGTCGGCAGCGAGATTTTTGCGCGCGGCGGGCACCTTGTTTACGGATAATTATAAAACCGCGCTTGCCTGCACGGATATTACCAAAACCGAGCAGTTTGCCGCGGGGCTTTGCAAAAAGCTTTTGCCCGAAAAGAAAAACGCCGCAGGGCGGGAATGGGTACGCTTTGTGGGCGGAATAACGCCTGTGGGTGTAGTATCATACCCCGAAACGGTAACAGGCGAGGCAGAGCGGCTTGTAATAATAAGCGATGAATACGGCAGTGCGGCAAATATTATTGTAAACACGGTAAGAAGCAGGGCGCTGAACAGCGGCTATGAAATTATAACGCTTAAAAACCCGTTTTTACCCTCGCTTATAACCGACCACGTTATTATTCCCGAATTGGGACTGGCGGTTGTAACGGAGAACAGCTGTATTCAATTTGAAAGCAATGCGAGAAGAATACATGCCAGGCGCTTTGTTGCGACAAAGCAGCTGCATTTAAGCCGCGAAAGAATGAAATTTAACCGAAAGGCGGCAAATGAGCTTTTAATAACGGCGGCAAAGACACTTTCCACCGCTAAGGCTGTGCACGATAAGCTTGAGGCGTATTATATAAACGCAATGGATTTTAAGGCGCTGGGCGAATTTTTTGATAAAAATATAAGCGGCTTAATCGGCTTATAACACTACCTGTAATACAAAGCGCTCGTCGGTAAGCGAAAAACGGCAGTTGCCGTGCAGCTTTTCGGCGGTATAGCGTATGCTTTGCGTGCCAAAGCCGTGGTCGCGGCTTTCGGCTATGGGGTAGCCGTCCTCTAAAACAGGCATTTCGGCATAGCTGTTTGACAGCGATATAAGAATTTTCCCGCTTTTTTCGGTTATCGAAAGCTCAATAATACGCTCTTCCTGCGGCAGCCCTAAAACCGCGTGAACCGCATTTTCAAGCGCATTTGAAAGTATTGAGGTTATATCCACATCCGAAAAGGGGAGAGTCTTTGGTATATTTATATTACAACGGAAATCTATATGATTTTCGGTCATTATTTCCTCGTATGACGCTAAAATCATATTAAGTGTATTATTCGGGCAGTACCTGCGGTTTACGGTGCTGTCCGTTATTTTTATTACGTCGTTTATGTAATCGAGCGCTTTTTTATCATCGCCGTTTTCAATAAAGGCGGAAATTGTGAGCAGAAAATGCCGCATATCGTGCCGCAAAATGCTGACTGTGTGCTCGCTGCGGCGCATAGTGTCAATTTCCTTTTGTACCTGCTGCTGGTGCAGCTTCATCATACGGCTTTTTTGCTCGGCTTCGGTTTTCTCCTCGTACTCTCTGAAATACAGGAATATGAAAAGAATGTAAAAAATGCAAATCATAAAGCCTAAAAATTCAACCACCGATTCAATTCCCGAGTAAAGCAGGGCAGTGTATACTCCTGTTACATAATCGAAAACGTAATACACAAACGGCATAAGCCCTAAAATAAGAATTGATTTTGTGGGCTTTTTCAAAAGTCCGGCGGTAGCGGCGGAAACATAGCGGATAAGCAAAACAAACACAATTACCGTGGCAATAATTCTTACCGAATAATAAACCGCCTGAGAATTTGTTATATTAAGCGCCGCAAGCCCCAACCAGTTGCTTGCCTGGCAACAGAGGTATGCCGTAAGCACCGAAAGGCAGGAAAGCGAAAATTTATATTCGTAAAACGAAGTCAGAAAAATTACAAGCGGCAAATGCACTATAAGCGGGTAAAGCTGTTCTGTTAGCTTTTCACCGAAAAGCACATAGGTCAGCACATAAAACGCGCCCGAAACCAGGGTGAAAAGCAGCAGCATAAGCGTGTTTTTACGGCTCATTTTAACACCCAGAAACGCCGCGGATATATAAACCCCGAAAAGCAGCGTTGTGGCATTGTGCAGGTAGCTCAGAATTTCAACAAGCAATATTTTTCACCCTTCGTTAAACATAAATCTGAAATATGCCTCTTTAAAGGCTTTGGCGCTGCCGCGCGCTATGGGCACTGTCTTGCCCGATTTCGTAATAATTTCGGTGCCGGAAAATCGGTCAACATTCGGCAGGAAAACTATATAGCTGCGGTGGCATTTGAAAAATCCGTCAGTCTCGGTAAAACGGTTTTCAAAGGTGTGCAGCGGCTCGTAAACCTCATCGGTCTTGCCGCTTTTTAAATGAAATATGACCTTTTTGTTCTGTGCCTCGGCAAACTCAATATCGTGAAAATATATTTTTTTAAAGCCGTTCTGCGTTTTTAAAATTATGTTTTCAGGCTCGGTTGAGAGCGCCTCGGCACATTCGTCAAGCGCCTCGCTTATTTTTTCGTATGTAACGGGCTTTAAAATATATCCCTGCGCCTTAACCTCATAGGATTCAAGCGCAAATTCGGGGGAGGAGGTTAAAAAAATAATTCTTACGGCTTTGTTTTTTTGCCGCAGCTCGCGCGCTGTGTCCATTCCGTTTAAAAGCGGCATAATTATATCGAGAAAAATAATATCGGTATCATTTGAGGCTACTGCCGAAATTAAATCGTCCCCATTTGAAAAAACTGAAACCTCCGCGGGTATTCCGCTTTCATCAGACCACCGTGCAATTAAATCGGCGGCGTTTTTTGAAAATATTTCACTGTCATCACAAACGGCAACCTTAAGCATAATTTCACCTCGGTTATATTTTACAACAATATACAGCTTTTTTCAATTATAATAATTGCAATTCGCGCCGAAAAAACAGCATTTCACGCGAAAGACGTATTTTCGACAGTTTATTGTGTTAAAATTTCAGATGAAACGGGGAGGGGATACAAGTGAAAAACCGTTTTTTAAAGTTTAAAAAGCTTTTAATAAGTGCTGCGGCGTTTTGCATTGCCGCAATGCCGCTTTCAGCCGGAATGGCTGTGGGGGCGGTTAAATACATAGATGAGCCGAAAACCTCCGCCACACTAAGCTATGAAAAAGAGGATACCGCCGGGGCTACCGTAAACAAAGCGGAAAGCTATGCGGAGCTTGAGGGCGAGCCTGCGCGCGACAATGTGCCCATATTTATAGTTATAACCTGCCTTGTTATAATATTGAGCGGCGGCTCGGTGCTTTTCTTTGCCAAAAGGGGAAAAATCTGATTTTAAAAATCAACTGCAGCCTGTTACTGCCGTTTAACCGGGCAAAAGGTATGACGGTAGGGTAGTTATAATAAGCTTTGCTTTTTTATTTATTTGTGGTATGATTATTTACGGTGGTTTTTATGAAAAGAATTTTATCATTAACGGCGGCAGTGGCTATTGCCTTTGCGTTTGCCGCCTGTAAGAAAACAGAAAGCACAGACAGAATAGCGTCAACCGGCGGAAGTGAATGGGAGCTTACAAGCGAGGCGGTGCCTGTTATAAACAGCGAGCCTGCGAGCGAACCTACAGTATCAAGCGAGCCGGAAATTATACACGTCAGCGGCATTAAGCTCAGCGCATATGAAAGAACGCTTACCGAGGGCGAAAGGTTTATGCCCATAGTTACAATGTCGCCGCAAAACGCTGCCAATAAGGCGGAAAAGTGGGAAACAAGCGACGCCGCCGTTGCAACCGTAAATAATTACGGTAATATAACCGCAAAAAAAGAGGGTAGCTGCATAGTTACGGTAACATCAGTTGATAACCCCGAAATTAAAGCGGAATTTAAGGTGACGGTAAAGGCGCCCGAAAAAATAGAGCTGACCTATAGGGACGGAATACTTATAGTAAACAAGACCTATCCACTGCCGAGCAGCTATAATCCCGGTGTAAATTCAGAGGCACAGGCGGCGCTTAACAAAATGTTTGCCGCTGCAAAGGCTGAAAAAAATCTCAAAATGTGGGTATGCTCAGGCTTTAGGAGCTACACTGTTCAGAAAAACCTTTATAACAGCTATGTAAGGCGGGACGGTGCTGAAAACGCGGACAGGTATTCCGCGCGCCCGGGGCACTCGGAGCACCAAACGGGGCTTGCGTTTGATATTAACTACGCCGACGATAGGTTTAAGGGTACGCCCGAGGCTTCCTGGCTTGCCGAAAATGCATATAAATACGGGTTTATTTTGCGTTATCCTGAGGGCAAGGAGCCGATTACGGGCTATATGTTTGAGCCGTGGCATTACAGATATGTGGGAGTGGAAAACGCCGCAAAGATTTATGCGAGCGGGCTGACCTTGGAGGAATATTTCGGAATTACCTCGGCATATAAATAAAGCTGTAATATCGCTTAAAATTCATCGGGCAGTATTCCCGAAAGCAGAAAAACCGCGGCTGATGCAGTTACCGCAAACGGACTGTAGCCGCGGTTTAATTTTATTCTGAACTCGCCGGGCTCTGCTTCGTAGCCGAAAATATCGGTCACTGTACGCTGCAGCGAAACTAAGGCGGAGGCAGCGGTAAGACTTGAAAGAGTTACGGTGTTTTTAGGGTTCATTCCGCAGGTTATAACCGGAATACCGCTTTCCATAAGTATTTTAAGCGCCGAAAGGTTTGAATCCTCGCATATTCCCACTGCGCAGTCAGATAAGCTTATATCGCGTAAATTTTCGGTATTGCCGGCAAAAACGGCAATACTGTTTTTTGCTTTAATGCTTATTTTTTCATATTCTGTTATTATGGATATGCCGCTGCAACGCAGAATTTCGGAAATTTCTTTTCCGGTGCCGGTTTTTTTGTCCGCAAAGAGAATTACCATAAAATGCGCTCACTCTCCGGCATTTAGTATTTACGGAAAAGCAAGCGTTATACCCGGCGGTTATTGAAATTAAACGGCAGTCGTTCTATGTGGTCTTATCATACATAGATTTTTCTTTTCGGTATTTTAAGGCGGTAACGCCGGTTTTTCTTTTAAAAATTTTCATAAAATGCAGTTCGTCCGAAAATCCGCACGAAAAAGCGACCTCCGCAACAGGTAGATCTGTGGTTTCCAAAAGCTCGCAGGCGTGGGCTAATCGTTTTTCCGTTATGTAGCTTATAAGGGTTGTTCCGTATTCCCTCTTAAAGAGCCGCAGCAGGTGTGCGTGGCTTATACCTGCGTCTCTGCAAAGCCCTTTTATACTGAAAATCTGTGAAAAACAGCTGTAGTCAATAGTCTCTTTTATGCTTTTTATGCTGCCGGGCGGAATTTGCGATACACATATATCCATTATTTTATAAAATGCCGAAAGCAAGCCGAAGTATTCGTTCGGTTTTTCCATAAGTGACTCAAACAGGCTCTTTAATATTCCGTCGGTTATTTTGCGGTGCCTGTTTTTAAGCGTGAATACATTTTCCGAAAAGCCGACTAACTCACCGTAGTGTCCGGCGGCGTCACCGTTCAGCGAAAACCAAACGTACTCCCACGGGTCGGCGGGATCGGGGTAATACCTCATTTTTACATTTGGCGGAATAAAAAACATATCCCCGCTGCTGAGCTCAAATTTCATTTCTTCAACCTCAAGCGTACCGCTGCCGGAAATAATAAAATGCCATGTAAAAAATGTCTGTATTCTGAAATGCTTTTCCGGCTTGGTTACTGTGAAATTATCGTACCCTACACCTAAAACCGTGCTGTTGCCGATATTATTCGTTATTCCGAAATACGACGGTATTTTGATAAAATTCCACATATAAAACACCTCTTTATAAAGCATAACACAACAACGTAAAAAAGTAAATGTTAAAAAAAGACAGCTTTATGTTCTTTTTTAACATTGTGTTTTTTCTCCGTTTGGGGTAATATACTCAAAAAGGAGTGTTTGATATGGCGAAAATAAAGGCTTGTGTTGTGGGGCTTGGCAACCGCGGCTATGGGTTGATACGCGATGTGCTTTTGAAGAATACAGATATTGAAATAGTATCAGTATGTGATATTTATGAGGACAGGGTGGCGCGCGCTGCTCAAAAAATCAAGGAATACGGTAACGAGCCCGAGGGCTTTACCGATTATAAGGAGGCACTTTCGGTTAAGGGGCTTGACGCCGTTTTTATATTCAGCGATTGGAGCACCCATACGGAAATTGCCGTTTACGCTATGAAAAAGGGCATTGCCGTTGCAAGCGAGGTTGGGTGTGAATACACACTGGAAAACTGTCAAAGACTTGTAAGAACAAGGGAAGAAACCGGAACCCCCTATATGTTTGTTGAAAACTGCTGCTGGGGTAAGGAGGAGCTGCTTGCAACATCAATGGCGCGAAAAAATGTTTTCGGAACAATAGTGCATTGCGCGGGCGCATATGCGCACGATTTGCGCAATGAAATAGCCTACGGTCATGTCAGACGTCACTATCGCTTTGATAACTACCTTAACCGCTGCTGTGAAAACTACCCGACACACGAGCTGGGACCCATTGCAAAGTTGCTTGATATTAACCGCGGCAACAGGATAATGACCGTTTCCTCCTTTGCCTCAAAAAGCGCGGGACTTAGCGAATATATTAAAACCCGCGATGACGCGACCGATGAGATGAAAGCCGCTCGCTTTGCACAGGGTGATATTGTTACCACTGTTTTGACCTGCGCGCGGGGCGAAACCATTCTTTTGCGGCTTGATACGACCCTGCCGCGTTCATACAGCCGCGATTTTACGGTTCGCGGTACAAAGGGAATGTATATGCAGGATACAAACTCGGTATTTCTTGACGGAGACGAGGAATCGTTTGAGCCGGTGAAATATTACGAAAAGGCGCTTAATAGCGCCGTTAAATTTGAAAACGAATACTTACCCGAAATTTGGAAAAACGTTACCGAGGAAACGCTGAAAGCAGGTCACGGCGGAATGGATTGGTTTGCCTACAAAGCCTTTACCGACGCGCTTATAAACGGCGAGGAAATTCCGGTTGACGTGTACGACGCCGCTACGTGGCAGGCGGTGGCTGTGCTTTCGGAAATGTCAATAAAGCAGGGCGGCGCACCGCAGATAATGCCCGATTTTACAAACGGAAAATGGTTTAAACGTCCGAGAAAGGATGTTTGCAGGCTGTAATATCGAATCGAAATGAGGACTCGGATTAACCGGGTCTTCTTTTTTATGCGAAAATAATTGAAAAAATACACTCTATGTATTATAATATAAAGGAATATTTTTTATAAGGAGAAACAACAGTGGCTTTTCCGCTTGAAAACATAAGAAATTTTTGCATTGTGGCGCATATAGACCACGGCAAATCGACCCTTGCTGACCGACTTTTGGAGCTTACGCAATCGGTAGCCGAGCGCGATATGGAGGAACAGATACTTGACAGTATGGACTTAGAGCGCGAGCGCGGCATTACCATAAAAGCCCACGCGGTAACGCTTTACTACAAGGCGAAGGACGGCAACGAATACGAGCTGAACCTTATTGACACCCCCGGGCACGTTGACTTTAACTATGAGGTTTCGCGCTCGCTTGCGGCGTGCGAGGGCGCGGTGCTTGTGGTGGACGCGTCGCAGGGAATAGAAGCGCAGACCCTTGCCAACACCTATTTGGCGGTGGATCACGGGCTGGAGCTTTTGCCGGTTATAAACAAAATTGACCTGCCCTCGGCAGAGCCGGAGCGGGTGAAAAAGGAAATTGAGGACGTTATAGGTATTCCCGCGGAGGACGCGCCTATGATATCCGCCAAAACGGGGCTTAACGTTGAAGAGGTGCTGGAGCGCATTGTTACCGATATTCCGGCTCCCAAGGGCGACAGGTCAGCCCCGCTTAAAGCGCTCGTATTCGATTCCTATTACGACCCGTACAAGGGCGTTGTGGTTTATTTCAGGGTGGTAAGCGGCAGGCTTAAAACCGGTGATAAAATTAAAATGATGGCGACCGGCGCCGATTTTGATACGGTTGAAATAGGCAGAAAGCGCGCGACTTATATGGAGCCGTGCGATACGCTTGAGGCGGGCGAGGTTGGGTATCTTACCGCGTCAATCAAAACGGTGGACGAGGCGCGCGTGGGTGACACCGTGACCCTTGCCGAAAACCCGGCGGACGCTCCGCTTGAGGGCTACCGGAAGGTAAACCCCGTAGTTTTCTGCGGAATTTACCCGGCGGACGGAGCTAAATACCCGGACCTGCGCGAGGCGCTTGAAAAATTAAGCCTTAACGACGCGTCGCTGCTTTTTGAGCCGGAAAGCTCAAAGGCGCTCGGCTTCGGTTTTCGCTGCGGCTTTTTGGGGCTTCTGCATATGGAAATTATTGAGGAGCGGCTTGAGCGTGAATATAACCTTGACCTCGTTACCACCGCGCCGAGCGTTGAGTATAAATTTTTGCTTACAAACGGCGAGACCGTAACTGTGGATAACCCCACAAACTACCCCGACCCCGCGGTTATAGCCGAGGCGCTTGAGCCCGTGGCGGACGTGCATATATACAGCCCGAGCGAATATGTGGGCGCAATTATGCAGCTTTGCGAGGAGCGCCGCGGGGCGTATACCGATATGAAGTATATGGGCGACAGGGTGGATATACACTATGTAATGCCTATGGGCGAAATTGTTTACGATTTCTTTGACGCGCTGAAATCCCGCACAAAGGGTTATGCAAGCTACGATTACGAGGCAAAGGGCTATGAAAAATCAAAGCTTGTAAAACTTGACGTTATGCTTGCGGGCGACGTGGTGGACGCGCTTTCGTTTATAGTCCATTCCGATAATGCGTATAACAAAGCCCGCCGCATTGCCGAAAAGCTGAAGGATTATATTCCGCGCCAGCTTTTTGAGGTGCCCATACAGGTGGCGGTCTCGGGCAAGATAATTGCGCGTGAAACGGTTAAGGCGCTGAGAAAGGACGTTCTTGCCAAGTGCTACGGCGGCGATATTACCCGAAAGAAAAAGCTGCTTGAAAAGCAGAAAGAGGGTAAAAAGCGTATGCGCCGCTTAGGCTCGGTTGAGGTTCCGCAAGAGGCGTTTATGGCGGTATTAAAGCTTGACGAATAAGGAGAGTATTAAAAATGACAAGAGCAGAAAGACATAAGGCAATAGTAAAGCGCAGAATTTTTATTGCGGTTTGCCTTTGCGTTTTATTGGCGTTGGCTGTGCTTATAGCGTTTGTTGTAAAGTCGGCGTTCGGCGGCAAAAAGACTGATGGCTCGGATGTTTCGCAAGGGAGCAGCAGCGCAGCGGGCGAAATCGTATCCGATGTATCGAGCGAAGGCCCAACGCCGAGCTACCCTGCAACAGGGCCTAACGGCTTGGACGCAAACTATGAGCAGCTTTTACTTGTAAACGCACAGAACCCGCTGCCCGAGAATTACGATTACGAGGGCAACCTTACCGAAATTCCCACAAAATATATCAACGGTATGCTGAAGCAGATAGATAAAAATGTATGGCCGTATATGCAGGCGATGATAGACGCCCAGCGCGCGGCTGAAACAAACCCGAAAAACTGGCTCTACGTTCGCTCGCCTTACCGTTCGTATGCAACCCAAAAAATGCTTTTCACGCAGGAAACCAACAAGTGGCTTAAAACGGGGCTTTCAAGCGAGGAGGCAGAAGCAAAGGCGGCAACCGTAGTTACCCGCCCCGGCACCAGCGAGCACAACACCGGCTTTTCAGCCGATTTCAACATTGCGGAGGATAGCTTTGAAAGCACGGCTATGTTTACCTGGATGCAGGAGCACGCGGCGGATTACGGCTTTGTGCTGCGTTTCCCTAAGGATAAGCAGGAAATAACCGGAATAACCTATGAATCGTGGCACTACCGCTTTGTGGGTATAAACAACGCCAAGGAAATGAACAGGCTGAATATGTGCCTTGAAGAATACGTTGAATATATGAACAATAAGAAAAAGTAGTTTAAAAGCATAAATCAAGCTTGTGCAAGAAAAAATTTTCAGTCGTTTTGGGCTGTTACAAAGTAGAAACAGGAGTTCAAAAGGTATACCTTTTAATATAAGTGAATGGAAATTTTAAAATGAAAAAGCTTTTATCGTTCTTAATTTGCACGGCGCTTATTCTGTCAATAATTCCTACCGCCGTATTCGCCGCGGGGGAAACAAGCGGTCAATGTGGGGATAATCTCACTTGGAGCTATAATACCGAGACCGCAACGCTTACAATAAGCGGCACGGGGAGTATGTATAATTATGATTGCTCTCGCGATTATCGCCAATCACCTTGGTATCAATATCACAGTAGTATAAAAAATGTTTCTATTGGTAACGATGTTACAAGTATAGACAATTATGTATTTTCCCATTGTACAAGTCTTATAAGTGTAACTATACCCGATAGTGTTACAACTATAGACGAAAATGCATTTCGCTATTGTACAGGTCTTAGTAGCATTACTGTAGGCACTGAAAATGAAAAATTTTTTTCAAAAAGATAAAAATGAGATAACCGATTTGGCAATACCGGCGCACCATACCCCGGTTTTACTTAAAAAAACACCCCTCACTCACTAACGTGACAGCCATTTACAGCATCAGCTCCCCTCTGTTTCGGCAAAGCCGAAAAGAAGGGAGCCTTTGTTTTTTTCGGAAATTCATTTATATTTTCATTTTCATTGACAATAAGCCGTATTGCGGTTAAAATATATTATATATGTATAGGGGTGAAAAAAATTGTCGGTTAAAATTTCACCGTCGGTATTAACGGCGGATTTTCTTACACTGAAAGACGATATTAAAAAGTTAGAGGACGCGGGCACGGATATGCTGCACCTTGACGTTATGGACGGTATTTTTGTTCCGAACATCTCGTTCGGCGTGCCGGTTATAAAGTCGATAAAAAAGCATACCTCGCTGCCGCTGGACGTGCACCTTATGATAGACCGCCCGCACAGGTACATAAAGCAGTTTGCCGAGGCAGCGGATATTCTGGGCTTTCATTACGAGGCGGGCAGCAATGTGCGCGCCACCCTTACCGAGATAAGGGAGCGCGGCTGCAAGGCTTGTCTTACAATAAAGCCGGGCACCGCGCCCGAAGAGATTTTTGAGTTTTTGCCGCTTTGCGATATGGTGCTTGTAATGTCGGTTGAGCCGGGGTTCGGCGGGCAAAAGTTTATGCCCTCGGCGCTTTATAAGCTTTCTACCCTGCGGGAGGAAATCAAAAAGCAGGGCTTAAGCATTGATTTAGAGGTTGACGGCGGCATAAATTACGAAACCGCGCCGCTTGCCGTAAGCGCGGGCGCTACGGTGCTTGTGGCGGGCAGCTGCGTATTCTCGTCAGATGATATGGGCAAGGCGGTGGCAACCCTTAAAAATCTTTAGAGAAAGCTTTGCCTACGGTCTCAACGGCGGTATCTTTGCAGAGCAGTTTGCCGTATTCTTCGGTATAGGCAATTTCGGGCTCGGCTGCGTTTTTTACGGTGCAAAATTCGCTCATAAAATAAAAATCGCGGCTGTGCCCGGTTATAACAAGGCGGTAGCTGCTTTTTAGGCGGTAAAGGCTGCTTTTTCCGCGCGCTAAGCGGCGCAAATAAAGCCTTTTAATGCCGCTTATCATACTTTCGCTGTCGGGGAAAATAAGCATAACGCAGCCCTTGCCGCGCTCTCTGCCGCCGGCGGGGGATACGGTAATAACGCATCCGGCGGATTTTCTTGCCTTTATTTCAACAAGCAGGTCGTCGCCCAATATATCGCCGTATTTTTCAAGGCTTTCCTTAAGCAGCAGACTCACGGCAAGCCGCGTGCCGCCGCTTAAAGAGGCAAATTTTTCGTAGGTACCGAAAAACGAGAGCACCTCGCTGTCGGAAAGGGCTATTCTTACTTTATCGCCTGCCAGCCTGTATACCGTCATTCGTTTGCCTCCGATAAATAAATTTTATGTATTCGGGAACACTGTTACCGGGTGATGAATATGCTAAGCAGCGGAAAAACCGCGTTTTTAAAGGCGATGCTTTACACGGCGTCCGCCGTAATACTTATTATAATCGGCTATTTTTCAGCCGGATATTTTTTCGGATAGGAGTTTTAATATTATGAGTTACATTTCACTGAAAAGCGGTACGGATATAAGGGGAGTAGCATCCCCCCTCGGCGGGAAAGAGGTAAACCTTACCGACGAAGCGGTTTACGATATTACCGCCGCGTTTGTTTCGTGGTACATAAATAAATATGATAAAGACCCCTCAAAGCTTACCGTATCCGTAGGCAGGGACTCCAGAATAACCGGTGAGAAAATAGCGAAGCAGGTTATAAGCGCGCTTATTAACGCGGGCATATCGGTAATAGACTGCGGGCTTTGCTCTACCCCCGCTATGTTTATGACTACGGTGGATTTAAAAGCCGACGCCGCAATTCAGATAACGGCAAGCCACCACCCGTTTGACCGCAACGGGCTGAAATTTTTCACCCCAGCGGGCGGGCTCGATTCGCCCGATATTACCGAAATTGTAAAGCTTGCCGATAAGGGCGAGGAAATTATATGCAACCGCGCGGGCGTTACCGTAAAGCTGAATTATATGGTGAAATACGCCGCAAGGCTGCGAAAAATGATATGCGACGCGGTGGGCAAAACGGAAGAGGAAAAGCCGCTTGCGGGCTATAAAATAGTGGTGGACGCAGGCAACGGCGCGGGCGGATTTTACGCTACCGACGTGCTGGAAAAGTTAGGCGCGGATATATCGGGCAGCCAGTTTTTAGAGCCTGACGGAATGTTCCCGAACCACATACCCAACCCCGAAAACGAGGACGCTATGAAGAGCATATGCGCGGCAGTTAAGAATAATAACGCCGACCTCGGCATTATTTTTGATACCGACGTTGACCGCGCGGGCTGCGTTGGGGCTGACGGCGAGGAAATTAACCGCAACCGCCTTATAGCGCTTGCAGCATATATGGTGTCGGGCGAAAAGGGCGGCGCTACCATAGTTACCGATTCCGTAACGAGCGACGGGCTGCGCGAATACCTTGAAAATACCCTTAACGATACACACTACCGTTATCGCCGCGGCTATAAAAACGTTATAAACAAGGCGATTGAGTTATGCCGCGACGGCATAAACTGCCCGCTTGCCATAGAAACCTCGGGTCACGCGGCTTTGAGGGAGAACTATTTTCTTGACGACGGCGCGTATTTAGTGACTAAAATAGTAATAGAGTTAGCGCGCGGGCGCGATATTGAAAAAATTCTCGCTCCGCTTAAAATGCCCGCCGAGGAAGCCGAGTTCCGCTTTAACATAACTGCGGAGGATTTCAGAGAATACGGCGAAACGGTTATAAAAAAACTGCGCGAATACGCAGAAACAAGACCCGATTACAAAACCGCCGATGATGACCGCGAGGGCGTGAGAATATCCACCGAAAACGGATTTTTCTTACTTAGGCTGAGCGTTCACGACCCGGTTATGCCCATAAACTTTGAAAGCCGCGTTCAGGGCGGTATTAAAAAGGATATAGCGGGAATAGTGGATTTCTTTAAAGGCTTTGATAAGCTTGATATATCGCCGATTTTAAAAAATTAGTCCGTTATTCACTCAATATTTTAAATGACATTTTATGCGCTTATGCCGCGCTTTTCCCCCCATTTCTGTCTGGTCAGAAATGGGGGAAAGAACCGTCGGGAACCCTCCTAAACAGCCAAAGGGACAAATTTCCCAATGGACACCCTTACTGCGCAAATCTTTATTTCCTGCAAATTTTGCATATTTTTAGACATATACTATATGCGCTTGCACAGTAATTTCATCGGTTATTACTGCTCGGCTCTTTGGCAGCCGCAGCAGTCGGTATCGGCGTCGCACGGGCGCGGCGGGAAGAAATCGTCGGTCGGGAATTTAATTTTTCTGAAAGTATCGCATGGCTGGTCGGTTGAGTCATCACACTGCTTTTCGGGTATGCAGAAATCGTATACCGGTATCAGCATCTGAACGTTTCTTATAAGCTGAACTATGGTGAAAAGCCCCAGGGTGACGTAAACCGTCGGAGTGCCGTTTTGCAGGTCGGTAACAACGTTGCCGCCTATGCAATCACAAATACATTTCGGAATACAGCGGACATTCTCATAGCAATCGTGAATTTCGCAAATTCTCGCCGAAAGCGGAATCGGGTCAACTGCCTGAACAACACATTTCGGCATATTTGTGCTTCTGCGCGAGCTTGTGTCGCAGTCGCCGTCCTCGCGGTCGCGGCTTGAAAATACCTTTACGTTGCCGTCGCTGCCGAAAAGTATAACCTTTTTAGAGTAAGAGGATATACCCTTTATACACTGAGGGCAGGAATGGGGAGCGGTGTAAACGTCAAAGTCAAGCAGGAAGAAGAAAGTAAGATCGCAGGAATAAAAGCCCTTGTTGAAGTTTACCGGCTCAACGTCAATGAAAACATTAAGTACCTCTGCCGAGCGTAATCTCACGCTTATCGCGTTGCTTATAAGCCCCTGATCCTCGGGTAAGAAGAAACAGCGAAGATCCTCCAGACAATCGCGGTCGCAGCAGGAATCGTACACTCTGCCGGCGTCTACGCATACGGCTTCCTTAAACGTACCGTTTTCGGGCGGGCAGCCGTTTTTTAAATCTGCCATAAAAATTGCCTCCTGTAGAATAATTGAAGTCGTATCGCCGGGGCAACACGTTATCTTCAATATCATAATATGTAATATAAGAAATTAAGTGAAATATATTTTCGCAAAAGCGGGGAAAATATTTGAAAGCTTTTATTTTCGGAGGGAATATGTATGAAAAGAAAACAGCTTTTCTCCTTTTTGGTTGATCTTCTCTTTTACATTGCCGGCGGTATGATATATTCCGTGGCGGTTTTGCTTTTTTTAACCGAGAACGAAATATCCCCCGGCGGGCTTACGGGCATTGCGACAATTTTGAATTATCTATTTTCACTGCCGATAGGTACTGTGGTGTTTATTCTTAATATTCCGCTGCTTGCGGCGGGGTTTATTAAATTCGGCGGTATTTTTATTGCAAAAACCGCTGTTGCAACGGCTGTAATGTCGCTGACCCTCGATATTTCGGGGCTTTTTATGCCCAAAATGAAAATAGACCCCATTTTAGCAGCTCTCTTCGGCGGGCTGCTTATGGGGCTGGGTATCAGTCTTTTTATGCTGCGGGGTGCTACAACGGGCGGCACCGATATAATAGCAAAGCTTATAAACCGCAAATTCCCGCACCTTACCGTAGGCAGGCTTATGCTCGCGGCGGACGCGGCGGTGGTGGGGCTTTCGGCACTGGTTTATAAAAATATGGAAAGCGCGCTTTATGCGGTAATTGCCATTTACGCCTCGTCCCGCGTTATGGATTTGATACTCTATGGCGCAGACCGCGGCAAAATTATTTATGTTATAACCGATAACGCAAAGGAACTTTCCGACAGTATTATGTCGCTTATCAACCGCGGAGTGACCCTGCTTGACGTAACCGGCGCGTACACCGGCACAAAAAGGCAGATGCTTATGTGCACCGTGCGGCGGCACGAGGTGGCGGCGGTTTGCCGCCTCGCCACAAGCTGCGATAAAAACGCCTTTATAATAGTAGGCGAGGCGGGCGAGGTCCTAGGCGAAGGATTCAAAACAAATATATAAAGATTATTGAAAATGACTATTGCATTTTCTGTGATTTGTGGTATAATAGTCTTTGCACTAACAAGATATAGTATATAGAAGTCGCTTTTTCAGTTTGCGGCTACAAGGGGATGTTTGAATGAAAATCATTAAAAGAAGCGGAGCGGAAGTCGATTTTGACCCCAAAAAGATTGAAATTGCGGTAAAGAAGGCTAATGAAAGCGTAGTTCCGAGCGAGCGTATGTCGGATATTCAGATAAAGCGCATAGCCGAGGACGTTGAAAGCGCGGCCGCAAATGTCAACCGTTCTTTAAGCGTTGAAGAAATACAGGATATGGTAGAGGATCAGATTATGAACCAGCGCGCCTTTGATGTTGCACGCAGATACATAACCTACCGTTATCAGCGCGCGCTTGTAAGAAAGGCGAATACTACCGACGAGCAGATTTTAAGCCTTATTGAATGTAACAATGAGGAAGTAAAGCAGGAAAATTCCAATAAGAACCCGACCGTAAACAGCGTTCAGCGCGACTATATGGCGGGAGAAGTGAGCAAGGATATTACCAAAAGGCTTTTGCTTGATAACGATATAGTAGAGGCGCACGAGCAGGGAATAATCCATTTTCACGATGCGGACTATTTTGCCCAGCATATGCACAACTGCGACCTTGTAAACCTTGAGGATATGCTGCAAAACGGCACTGTTATAAGCGGCACGTTAATTGAAAAGCCGCACAGCTTTTCAACCGCCTGCAATATTGCGACGCAGATAATAGCGCAGGTGGCTTCCTGTCAGTACGGCGGGCAGAGCATAAGCCTGGCGCACTTAGCCCCCTTTGTTGATATAAGCCGCAAAAAAATATATTCCGAGGTTTTAGAGGAATTCCGCGAGGCGGGAACGGATATTTCCCCCGAAAAGGCGCGCGAAATAACCGAAAAGCGCCTGCTTAACGAGGTAAGCAAGGGCGTACAGATGATTCAGTATCAGGTAGTGACCCTTATGACCACAAACGGTCAGGCGCCGTTTGTTACGGTATTTATGTACCTGAACGAGGCTAAAAACGAGCAGGAAAAGCGCGACTTGGCGCTTATTATAGAGGAAGTTTTAAAGCAGCGCTATCAGGGCGTTAAAAACGAAAAAGGCGTGTGGATAACGCCGGCTTTCCCCAAGCTTATTTATGTGCTTGAGGATGACAACATAACCGAGGACGGCGAGTACTGGTACTTAACAAAGCTTTCGGCAAAGTGCACCGCAAAGCGTATGGTGCCCGACTACATTTCCGAAAAGGTTATGCTTAAAAACAAGATCGATAAAAACGGCGAGGGTCACTGCTACACCTGCATGGGCTGCCGCAGCTTTTTAACCCCTTATGTGGATGAAAACGGCAAGCCTAAGTATTACGGGCGTTTCAACCAGGGCGTTGTCACTGTAAATTTGGTTGATATAGGTCTTTCGGCTCAGAGCGATATGGATAAATTCTGGAAGATATTTGATGAGCGTATGCAATTATGCCACAGAGCATTGCAGGCGCGCCATGAAAGACTTACCGGCACCGTATCGGATGCGGCGCCTATCCTTTGGCAATACGGCGCGCTTTTGCGCCTGAAAAAGGGCGAGACTATCGATAAATACCTACACGGCGGCTACTCTACGCTGTCTCTCGGCTATGCGGGGCTGTGGGAATGTGTTTACAGTATGATAGGTAAAAAGCTCACCGAGCCCGAGGGCGAGCAGTTCGGTCTTGAAGTAATGAATAAGCTCAACGAGTATACAGCAAAGTGGAAAGCCGATGAAAATATTGACTATTCGCTTTACGGTACGCCGCTTGAAAGCACTACCTATAAGTTTGCAAAATGCCTGCAAAAGCGTTTCGGCATAATAAAGGGCGTTACCGATAAAAACTATATAACCAACAGCTATCACGTTCACGTTACCGAGAATATTGACGCGTTTGATAAGCTGGCGCTTGAGGCAAAGTTCCAGGCGCTTTCCCCCGGCGGCGCTATCTCTTATGTAGAGGTGCCGGATATGCAGAACAATATCGACGCGGTTATCGCGGTTATGAAGTTTATTTACGATAATATAATGTACGCCGAGCTTAACACAAAGAGCGACTATTGCCAGGTTTGCGGGTATGACGGCGAGATTGAAATAAGCGAAAACGACGACGGCAAGCTGGTTTGGAAATGCCCGAATTGCGGCAATACCGACCAGGACAAAATGAACGTTGCCCGCAGAACCTGCGGATATATCGGCACACAGTTCTGGAATCAGGGCAGAACACAGGAAATTAAGGAAAGAGTTTTACATCTTTAATTTTCAATTCAAATTAAAAAAGGGCGGTGCTTTGCACCGTCCCTTAATACTGTCACAGAGGTTTTATAATGAATTACGCGGCGCTTAAAAAATTTGATATTGCAAACGGTCCGGGCGTCCGCGTTTCTCTTTTTGTGAGCGGCTGCCGCCACAGGTGCAAAAACTGCTTTAATAAAGAGGCGTGGGATTTTGCCTACGGCAAACCCTTTACAGAGAGTACCGAGCAGGAAATACTGACCGCACTTTCAGCCGACTATATAACCGGGCTGTCGCTTTTGGGCGGCGAGCCGTTTGAGCCGGAAAACAAATCGGTGCTTGCCGGATTTTTGAAAAAGGTAAAAGAAAAATTCCCTGAAAAAACCATATGGTGTTATACGGGCTTTGAATTTGAAAAATTAAGCGACCCTGCATCGCTCAAAATGCTTAAATATATAGACGTTTTGGTGGACGGCAGATTTATAGAAGAAAAGAAAAGCCCGGCGCTTATATTCCGCGGTTCTGCTAATCAGCGCATAATAGACGTTCAAAAAACACTTAAAAAAGGCGAAATTGTTTGGCTTGACGGCGTTTGGGAAAGAGCGGTCGGCAGCGGGAATATTTACGAATAAATAAAAATACAAGGAATGATAAAAATGAAAGTAAATTTTAAAAAACTCGATAAAAACGCGCATGCCCCCACCTATGGCTCGCTATCAGCCGCGGGAGCGGATATTTACGCACTGACCCACGGCGAGACCGTAAGCATTGCGCCGGGTGAAACGGTAATGATTCACACGGGCTTTGCGGTTGAAATTCCCGAGGGCTACGCGGGTCTTATATATGCCCGCAGCGGCATAGCCACAAAGCGCGGCTTGGCGCCCGCAAATAAGGTGGGCGTTATCGACAGCGACTACCGCGGCGAAATTATGGTATCGCTCCATAATCACTCAGGGCAGACCCAGGAAATTGCTGACGGCGAAAGAATAGCGCAGCTTGTTATAACCCCGTTTTTAAGGGCTGAATTTACTGAAACAGACGAGCTTTCCGATACGGTGCGCGGAGCGGGCGGATTCGGCTCAACAGGGAAAATATAAAATATAGCTTTACGCATTAAGAGCGCCTGTGTAGGATGAGCGAAACAGCATTTTACCGCCACAGGCGCAAATTAAAGATTATATAAGAGAGAGAAACAGGAGTTCAAAAGGTATACTTTTTGACATAAGTGGTTAAAAAATGTTTTACACGATTAAAAATTATAAGGAGTTTGAGTAAAAATGAAATTTAAAAAGTTTTTATCCTTAGTACTGTCTCTTATGCTTATTTTATCCGTTGCGCCAATGAGATTGTTCAGCATAACCGCAAGCGCCGAAACGGCAACAAGCGGAACAACCGGCGATTGCACCTGGACGCTTGACGGGACGGTGCTTACTATAAGTGGAAACGGGAAAATGGGGAATTGTAATTATTATGAGACACCTTGGGGATATCAAATAACAAAAGTTATTATTGAAGACGGCGTTACATGTATAGGTAGCACTGCTTTTTACAAATGCGAAGGGCTTACAAGTGTAACAATACCTGATAGCGTTACTAAAATAGGGGATTATGCTTTTAGCTGTACAGGGCTTACAAATATAACAATACCTGACAGCGTTACTAGTATAGATAGTTATGCTTTTTACGGCTGCACAGGACTGACAAGCATAACAATGCCCGGCAACATTATAAGTATAGGATACTATGTTTTTAGCAATTGTACAGGGTTGACAAGCGTAACAATACCTGACGGCGTTACGATGATAGGTAGCAGTGCTTTTAGCGGTTGCACGGGGCTTACAAGTATAACCATACCCGACAGCGTTACAAGTATAGGAGACTATGCTTTTAGCGGTTGCACGGGGCTTTCAAGCGTAACGATACTTGACAGTATTGCAAGTATTGATAGCAGAGCTTTCGACGGTTGCGACAATATAACCGATATTACTATATCCCAAAGTTTGATAAATAGTTTTAAAACAGTCTTCAAAAAATACAATAAAATTAAAAATATCACTCTTGACGAAAACACGGTTTATATAAGCGAGCTTGCATTTTCGGGTTGCACCGAGCTTGAAAACATATACTTAGTCGACGGCGTTACAAGCATAGGCAATTATGCTTTTTACGGTTGTAAAAATCTTGCAGGCGTATCAATACCCGACAGCCTTACCGACATAGGTAACTACGCCTTTTACCGCTGCTCGGCGCTTAAAAATATAACAATACCGCAAAGCGTTACTAAAATAGAGGAGTACGCTTTTAAAGATACCGACCCGGAGCTTAAAATATTTACCGTTGAAAACTCGGCGGCACATAAATTTGCAATTAAGAATAATAAAAACTATTATCTTACAGAGCTAACTTCACCCGTTTTATCGCCGATTGTTGAAGATATACGCAATAATGATAATAAATCGGTTGAAGTAAGGCTTAAAAATAACGAGGGCTACGAGTACAAATGCGACGACGGCGAGTGGCAAACAAGCAATGTTTTTGAAATTTTCGATTACGACAGTTATCATAATTTTTATCAAAGAATTGCCGAGACGGAAAAGCATGTTAAAAGTAAGGAAACCTGCATAGAAAGCGTTTATATTAAAAACAAAAATATAAATATTCCCGAAGCGCCAGAAATCGCCTTGAAAACCTATAACTCAATCAGCCTAAAATCCGTGCAGGGGTATGAGTACAGCATTGACGGCTTTAATTGGCAAGCATCCCCAATATTTGTCGGACTTTTACCTGCCACCAAATATTTTATGTATCAAAGAGAAGCCGAAACTTCTACCTGCTTTGCCGGTGCAGCAAGTGCGGCGCTGATTGTCAGAACGCCCGAAAAAGCGGGTGACATAAACGGTGATGGCGTAATTGATATACGTGATTTAATAAGTCTTAAAAAATTCTTCGTCAATCCATCTAACAATATTGTTTCATCAGAGTGCCTTGACGTTTCGGGGGATGGAAGAATAAATTCCGCTGACCTTGCCGCTTTAAGGAAAAAATTATTATTTCAATGATTTTTTAAAACAAACAACCCTTTTGTGAATAAAACTTTTTCTGCGGTAAAAACTATTATTGCAGAAGGAGTGATATTATGTTTGATAAAATCTGCCTTATCCTTGTAATAATCGGTGCTTTGAACTGGGGACTTGTCGGACTTTTTGAGTTTGACCTGGTAGCTTGGGCTTTCGGCGGAGCAACCGCCATAATCAGCCGTATAATATACACCGTTATAGCTCTTGCGGGCATATGGTGCATATCCCTGCTGTTCAGAGAAGAATCGGTTGCAAAGGCTACAAACTGATTTCTGCATAAACGAACGGCAAAATGGCGGTTCAAAAACGGGATTTGTCCGAAAGGGCAAATCCCGTTTTTAGCAGTTAATTATTTATTGCCGCCCGAGCAGCGTATCAAAAATATTGCGAAGATATTCGCCTGAGGCAACGCCGGATTTTGCCGGAACAACAAAAATGCAATAGCAAAGCACGGCAGTTATTATAAGCAGAGCAGCGAGCACAATAATTAAAGCAAGGTTTTCCTTGAAAAATGAGCGCGGCAGCTCGGGCTGTTCATCATCAATATGATAATATCGGTTTTCATCCGCATCGGGGGCGTAAAGCTCATTATTGCGGCGGGTGTGGCTGCGGCGCAGCTTTTCGGGAGCAATATAAAAATCCGATTCCTCATCATCGGTAATATATGCGTCATTTCCGGCTGAGCGGTAGTCGTCGGTTTCAAATATCATTCCGCCGTCAAGCAATACGCCGTCCTTTTCGGCGGTGGTGAACGAGCTCAGCGGCTTTTCCTCTGCTTCGGTAGGCGGCTGCGGTGCTGCCGGAGCGACAGGCTCGGGTATCGGCTGCGCCTGTTCAACGGTAACATCCTCCTCGTCCTCATCATCGGGTATAATTATATCCTCCGGCTGCACACTTTCAGGCTCTGCCTCCTCGGGTTCGGTTTCTCCCGCGCTTTCAGAGGACGAAAACAGGTCGGTAATTTCCTCTGCGGCGGGCAAAATATCAGGCTCCGCCGGTGTGGGCGGCACTACGGGAATTTCCGGCACGGGCGGCGCGGCAGGCTCTGCCGGCTGCGGCTTTTGCACGGTGTTTTCCGCCTTGGCTTTAAGCTCGGTTGCGCAAAGCTCCTCAATATACGGGTGAATAAGCGTGCTCATAATTGTTTTGCGCACACTCTTGCTGTCAGACAAAAGTATCATAGATTGCGGTCCGCTTTCTATAATGCAGCCGCCGAAATATCCGTCGGGCGTCACAAGCGGCGTTGCCCCGTTTATTACCGAAATTTCTCCGCCTTCTGAAATGCCGTAAAGCTTATTATCTATGGGGGAGAGCGGCTTGCCGATTGCACCCGCAACGGTGCTTAAAACCCCCTCATCCCCGAAAAGACTGCCGACAATTATTATAACCCTGCTCCTTGAAACAGCGCGCGCGAGATTATGCACCATTGATTTTCTGTCGGGCGCTTTATCGGTAAGCAGTCGCATACGGCAGCAGCCGCAAAGATTAAATTCCATTTCAAAATCGGTAGCTGTTTTGTAATAGATAATGTCAACCTTTATGTTCTGAAACATATTATTCCCCATTCTGCCGCCGAATTTTTTTATAGCCTGTTATCGCGGCGGCGGCGCCGTGATAATGACTTTAGTATATCAGTTAAAGGGGTATGCTGCTCCGCGGTCGTCATACCAGCGTTTCGGGTACCTCGGCGACGGATTGGCTTTGGAAAGCGAGGTGTCAACCGTTTCATCCTCGCCCTCACGGGTCTCGCGCGCCATAACTACAAGGCGCGCGTCGTCAAAATCGTAAACGCAGGTTACAAGGGTTATAATGTTATCTTCTTTTGTAACGTCAACACCCGTGTTTATAAGGCTGCGCTCATATGCCTCGCCCGACCAGCTTTCAAAATCCTCATCGTTTATAAAGTTACGGCGCGAAATATTGTAGATATAACCGTTATCGTCCGCTTTAGAAGCATTGAGTACAAATACCGCGTAGACCTTATATATGCTTTTTTTGTAGAGCGTGGAAAACTCGATTGTCGGGTTTTGGCGGTAAAAGCTTAATGAGCGGTATTTTGTAAGGTCGGCAAACATACTGCCGTTTTTCATATGGTGACCGTAAATAACAAGGTTTTTATCGGTTTCATCTTTTGTTATTTTATTATCGCAATCGAAAAACAGCGCGCCGTATGCGCTTTTTTGCTTTTTTTGGTTGTGTGTAAGGTAAAAGCTGTTATCCGCCGCTTGATAAATCGGGTTATCCACCCGAGTATTCGGTACGGTTATCCACCCCTTGAAATCGCTGTTTTCTTTCAGCATATAATCGTTTACCGAAAGCCGCTCGGCGGAGCCCGTGCTTATTGACGCGCCGTGCCATATATTGCGGCTGCTTTTGATTATATTATCCTGCTTTTTTGCCGATAAAAAGTAATTCGCAAGGTATGAGGCGGAAACAATAAGGGTTATAAGCGATATAAGGAAAAACACCTTAATTATTATTTGCTTTATGTTGTCCTTCCCGTTCGGTATGTAGGATAAGTAAAGCCTACGGAAAAAATCCTTTACCGTTTTTCTTTCTTTTGCGTGTGTGTGTTTCATTAAAATACTTCCCTGACTGTATTAAATGCCAGCTTTAAAAGCTGTTCTGCCGCCTGCTCTCTCACATATTCGCGGCTTATGGGGGTTATATTAAGCTCTTTCACCGTGACCCCGCCTTTATAAGCCGCCGCTATGAAAACCAGCCCGGGCATATGCCCCTCTGAGCCGTCGGGTCCCGCAACCCCCGTTACCGAAACGCCTATGTCTGCCGCGGCTTTTTTAAGTATACATTCCGCCATTTGCCGAGCCGTGTCATAGCTTACCGCACCCAATGTATCAAGCGTTTCCTTTTTTACGCCTAAAACCTCATTTTTTATTCGACAGGAGTATGACGCTACGCCTAACTCAAAAACCGCTGATGACCCGGGAACGGCGGTTATATAGGACGAAACAAGCCCGCCTGTGCAGGATTCGGCTGTGGCTATAAGCAGCTTTTTCTCTTTAAGCAGACCAACCAGCTGCTCTGCCGTGTTGTAAATTTCAGCGTTCATTACTCAATCACCGAAAATTCAGTGCCGTTTACGGCCTTTTCTATAAGCTCGTCTACCGCTAAATTCTTTTCCGCTTCTTCGCAGGCTGAAAGGGTGGGGCGCGTTTTCGGGTGCTTAGGTGTAAATACCGTGCAGCAATCCTCATAAGGCAAGATGGAGGTTTCAAATGCGTCAATATCGCGGGATATTTTTATAATTTCTTCCTTATCCATACCTATAAGCGGGCGGAGAACAGGCATATTTGTAACGCTGTCGGTTGTGACGAGCGCGGGCAGGGTCTGGCTTGCAACCTGACCGAGGCTTTCGCCCGTTATAAGTGCAAGACTGCCCGAATTTCGCGCCAGCTTTTCGGAAATGCGCATCATCATTCGCCGCATTATAAGTGTGAAATAATCCTCGGGGCAATTTTTACCTATTTCATCCTGTATTTCGGTAAACGGTACTATTGCTAAATTTATTGCTCCCGAATACGCCGCAACCTTTTTAAGCAGAGTGCGCACCTTAAGCTCGGCGCGCGGGCTTGTGTAGGGCGGGCTTGCAAAGTGTATGGCGTCAAGGCGTAAGCCGCGCTTTGCCATAGTCCAGGCAGCTACGGGGCTGTCAATTCCACCGGAAATAAGAATTGACGCTTTGCCTGCCGTGCCCACGGGCAAGCCGCCCGCGCCCTTTATCTGCTCGCATCTTATATACGCCGCGTAATCGCGCACCTCAACGTAAACCGTTCTGTCGGGGTTATGCACGTCAACCGTTAAATGCGGGAAATTATCAAGCAGCACGCCGCCCAATTCCCTGCAAATTTCGGGGGAGGTGAGCGGAAATGTTTTATCAGCCCGCCTTGCCTCAACCTTAAAGGTTTTAATGCCTTCCATTATCGGCTTTAAATATTCGGGTGCGCGCGTAAATATATCCTCAGTTGTTTTCTCGCAAACGCAGGCGCGGCTGAACCCGGCAATGCCGAATATCTTCTTGACGCGGCAGAGAGCCTCCTCAAAATCATAGTTTTCCGATTTCGGCTCTATATATATAGTAGACTGCGAGCTGCGCACCTCGGTTTCGCCGAGGCTTTTAAGCCGCCTTTTAATGTTTTTTATAAGTGCGTCTTCAAAATTGCGGCGGTTAAGCCCCTTAAGCGCCAGCTCGCCGTTTTTAATAAGTATTATTTCTTTCATATATTCGCCTTTCTTAAAACCTTTTCGGCGTCACACAAGGCATCCGCCAACAGGTCAATATCGTTTTCGGTGTTATTTTTGCAAAAGCTTATTCTAAGCGCGCTGTCGGTCAAGGCGGGTTTAAGCCCCATTTCCTTTAAAACATAGCTGCCGTGACCCTTTGCGCAGGCGCTGCCGCTTGAAACAAAAATATTTCTTGCCTCTAAAAAGTGCAAAAGAGTTTCGGAGCGATAGCCCGGCAGAGATATATTAAGTATGTAAGGCAGCGCGTCGTCGGGGGAGTTGATTTCCGCCCCGCAGCGGCTTTTCAGCGTATCTTTGGCATAGCTCCACAGCGCCTTTTGCTTTTCAAGCTGCATATTTAAGTTCGGTAAGTCTTCAACCGCGCCTTTAAGCCCCATTATAAGCGGAACGGGCTCTGTTCCCGAGCGCATACCGCTTTCCTGCCCGCCGCCTGTTATAAATGGCGGAATATTTACGCCCTTTTTTCTGAAAAGAAAACCAATGCCCTTGGGTCCGTGGATTTTATGACCGCTGGCGGTCAGCAGGTCTACGCCCAATTGCTTTACGTTTATGGGCAGCTTGCCGTATGCCTGAACTGCGTCGCAATGAAAAAGCGCCTTAGGGCTTATTCGTTTTGTAAGCGCGGCAGCCTCTGCTATAGGCTGAACAGCCCCTGTCTCATTGTTTACAAGCATCATACTTACAAGCAGCGTATTGTCGGTAAGCGCGTTTTTCAGGTCATCGGGCAATACCTTGCCGTCATTCGCGGGTTTTAAATAAATCACTTCAAGCCCTGCGGCGGTAAGGCGCTTGCAGGGCTCCAAAACCGAAGGGTGCTCAATTGCCGTGGTAATAATCCTGCCGCCGCGCTTTGCCGCTTTAAGGCAGGAGAGCAGGGCGGTGTTATTCGCTTCCGTTCCGCTGCCGGTAAATATTATTTCGTCACTCCGCGCGCCGACAGAACGGGCAACGCACTCCCGCGCTGCGCTTACGGCGGTTTCCGCCTCAATACCCAATGTGTGCAGGGAGGACGGATTGCCCCAATTATCGCAAAGAGCCGTATTTATATTGTCAATCGCCCGTTTGCAGGGCTTGGTGGTTGAGCTGTTATCAAGATAAACGATTTCGTTCAAAAACGCGCACTTCCTAAATAATTATACAATATACTATATTATACATTATTTTTCGCGCGGGTACAATAGTTAAATGAAGTAAATTTTAATAATTGACATTGTGGAAAATACAGAGTATAATGACCTCAGAAAAAACAGAATAAAAGGGGTCGTTTTATGAAAACATCAACTCAAATAGAGATAGCTTCAATCATTGTGGGCGAAGAAAAAGCGGTGGAATATGTGGCAAAGGCGGGCTTTGACGCATGGGATTTTTCTTTGTTTGCAATGTGCAAATATGATTGGAAGACGGGCACTTTACTTGAAAACAATCACCCGCTGGCGGGGAATAACTACCTTGCGTTTGCAAGAAGGCTTAAAAAAATCGGTCTTGATAACGGAATAGTCTGCAATCAATCACACGCGCCGTTTCCGTCCTCCAGCCCCGAAATACGCTCTTATTTTAAGCGCGCAATAGAATGTACCGCCGAGGCGGGCGGGGAAATATGCGTTATTCACCCGGATAATAATAAATCAGCCGCCGAAAATGCCGAAATGTATTTTGAACTGCTGCCCTTTGCGAAGGAGCATAATGTTAAAATAGCAACCGAAAATATGTGGAACTGGGATAACGAAAAGGATGAATCGGCATTTGCCGCCTGTGCCACCTCGGAAAGCTTTGTGGAGCATATTGATGCGGTGAAGGATGATTTTCTGGTTGCCTGCCTTGACATAGGGCACGCCGAAATGCGCGGCTCGGGCTCGGGAGCGGCAAATATGGTGCGCGCTTTGGGGCACCGCTTGCAGGCGCTGCATATTCACGATAACGATAAATGGCACGACTCCCACCAAATACCCTTTTCAATGTCGATTGATTATGAGCCAATTATAAAGGCTTTAAAGGATATAGATTATAAGGGCTGGTTTACGCTTGAAGCGGATAATTATTTAAGAAAATTCAATGCCGATAATATACTGGACGGTATGAAGGACTTGCACGCAGCGGTAAAAAGGCTTGCGGATATGTTTGAAAACGCGTAAAATATTTTTGGAAAAATTCCTTTTACCTATTGACAAAATAGGGAATAAGTGCTATAATACTACCAACATATCAGATTGGTAGGTAAAACGATATGAAATTTTTGGAAATGCTGTATAGGCGAATGTGCAGCCGCAGCCGATGTTGAAAAATTTAAAACAGTAAAAACCGAAACGATAACTTATTATAATTAAAGGGAGAAATTACTATGTCAAAAATATATACATCGGCTGATCAGCTTATAGGAAAAACACCGTTACTTGAGCTTACGCATATTGAAAAGAAATGCGGCTTAAAAGCCAAAATACTCGCAAAGCTTGAATACTTTAATCCGGCGGGCTCGGTTAAGGACAGAATTGCAAAGGCTATGATTGATGAAGCCGAAAAGAGCGGAAAGCTGAAAGCCGATTCGGTTATAATCGAGCCGACCTCGGGTAATACAGGTATAGGTCTTGCTGCGGTTGCCGCGGCACGCGGATACAGAATAATAATTGTAATGCCGGAAACTATGTCGGTTGAGCGCCGCCAGCTTATGAAAGCCTACGGTGCCGAGCTTGTGCTGACCGACGGCTCTAAAGGTATGAAAGGCGCCATTGCAAAGGCGGAGGAGTTAAGCCGCGAAATACCGGGCAGCTTTATTCCCGGGCAGTTTGTAAACCCGGCAAACCCCAAGGCGCATTTTGAAACCACGGGTCCCGAAATTTACAGTGATACCGACGGCGAGGTTGATATATTTGTGGCGGGCGTAGGCACCGGCGGCACGGTTACGGGCGTTGGGCAGTATCTTAAATCCAAAAAGCCGGAGGTAAAGGTAGTTGCGGTTGAGCCGGCAAGCTCCGCGGTGCTTTCGGGTAAGCCCTCGGGTGCGCATAAAATACAGGGTATAGGCGCAGGCTTTGTGCCGGATGTGCTTGATACCGCGGTTTACGATGAAATTATTCCCGTTGAAAATGAAGACGCATTTTTTGCCGGCAGAGAAATAGGTAAAAACGAGGGCGTGCTTGTCGGTATTTCCTCGGGAGCGGCAGTGCACGCAGCAATAGAGCTGGCAAAACGCCCCGAAAACGAGGGAAAGACCATAGTAGTGCTTCTGCCCGATACCGGGGACAGATATCTTTCAACCCCGCTTTTTGCGGAATAAGCCATGACAGTATCAACAAAGGGCAGATATGCGCTGCGGGTAATGGTAGATCTGGCAGAGCACGCCTCGGGTGATTTTATTCCGTTGAGAGCTATTGCCGAGCGGCAGAATATATCGCAGAAATACCTTGAGGCCATAATGACAAGCCTTTCAAAGAACGGACTGGTTGAGGGTGCACACGGTAAGGGCGGCGGCTACCGCCTTTGCCACGCCCCCGAAGAATACAGTGTGCGTGAAATTTTGGAGGTTACCGAGGGCGATTTAGCGCCGGTTGCCTGCCTTAAAGAGGACGCGCCGCCATGTGAAATGGCAGAACGCTGCCGTACTATTTCAATGTGGAGCGAGCTTTACAAAACGCTTAATAATTTTTTTGATTCCTACACAGTTGCCGATTTACTGCCCGGCGGCGATAACGGAAGCTGGATAATATAATTTTAAAACCGACGTTTATTTGCGTCGGTTTTTCTTGTATATGCGGGCAATCGGTGTTATTATATATGTATACAGCAAGCTACTGTTTACAAAGGAATAAATGTATCGGAGCAAATTGATATGGATATAATTATTGATTTTTTTGTCGAAATGTTTTTTGATGTATACAGCGAATTGATGTTTCTCATTGTTCCCGAAGCTAAAGGAAGCAGGAAATGTGTGATTGCTGTAGTGATTATCGCTATTTTGGTTTTTATAGGGGTAATTGCGCTTGCAGTGTGGGGCGGTATTCTTATTTCGGATTATAACAACCGCTGCGGCATTATTCCGATTTCGGCAGCGGTAGTTATTTCTTTGGCACAGATTATTGCCGGAATTATACTTCGCATAAGGAATAGTAAATGAAGCCGCCGTTTTTGCGGCAGCCCCATTCGTCAAAATCGGTCCGTGCAGTACGGTAAGCCGTTGCCCGAAACCGAGGACAACAGCTTACTCACATTTGCATCAGCACCGAGCGCTTTTTTTATATCAGGCGCTGTTTTGTATGTTTTCCGTCGCTGTCCGTTATTATGGTATGCGGAAAACAAAAGGTAATACATTATAAATATTGGAAAGATAAAAATGAATTACACCGAAACATTAAATTACATACACTCTCTCGGAAATTTTAAATTACCCGCAGGGCTTCAAAGAATTACCGCCGCTTTGTCGGCGCTGTCGTGCCCGCAAAATAAATTTGAATCCCTGCATATTGCCGGAACAAACGGCAAAGGCTCTGTTTCTGCAATGCTTGCGAAAATTTTTGAAACGGCGGGCTTTAAAACGGGGCTTTATATTTCACCTTATATAATAGATTTCCGCGAGCGTATACAAATAAACGGTAATTTTATATCCGAGGAAGATTTAATTAAATATTCGCAAAGGGTGAAAAACACCGGAATTGTCCTTTCCGAATTTGAATTTATAACCGCGGCGGCATTTTCATATTTCGCGGATGAAAAGTGCGATATTGTAATAGCCGAAACGGGTCTCGGCGGCAGACTGGACGCCACCAACACTCTTGAAAGGGTGCGCGCGGCGGTCATTACTAAAGTGGGGCTTGACCATTCGGCAATTTTGGGCGATACGGCCCAAAAAATAGCGGCGGAAAAGTGCGGTATAATAAAGAATTTCCCAACGGTCATATCGGCGAATCAGAAAAGCGCGGTAATGAGTGTTATAAAAAAATATACCGAAAATTATGTCGTGCCCGATGTTTCCCGCCTTAAAGTATTAAAGTGCGACGGCAGCGGCACTACATATATATATAAGGAAAAGGAATATTCGCTGTCGCTTTGCGGGGAATATCAGATTGAAAATTCGCTTACGGCAATAGAGGCGGTTTCGGCAAGCGGGTTTAATATTCCGTATGAAACGGTGAAAAAAGCGCTCGGCGCAACCTTTTTCCCCGCGCGGGCTGAAATTATCAGCCGAAATCCGCTTACCGTGCTTGACGGTGCGCATAATCCCGACGGCGCCGATGCGCTGGCTGAAATTATGAAAAAATACGGCGGGCGGATAACGGCGATTATCGGCGTGATGCGGGATAAGGATTACGAAACAGTCTTGAAAAAGACTTTGCCGTATTGCCGCGCGGCTGTGGCGGTGACGGTGGAAAATATGCCGCGGTCATTAGCGGGCGAAAAATTAGCCGCCGCGGCAAGTAAGTATTGCCCGTGTATCACGGCGGAAAATTACGGCGCGGCAATAGAAAAATCCCGATCATCGGCGGGCGGCGACCCGGTTTTTGTTTTCGGCTCGCTTTATCTCGCAAGCGGAATCAGAGAAAAATTAAAAAATTTTTATAATTGATTACTCTTTACGACAATTTTTTTAAGGACAAGCCTTTATTATATATATAAGGCTTGTTTTTTTATTTTGTTTTCGGGGGGGTGAATTTATGTCGGTTGAAATAAGAGCACACGGCGAAACGGTAACCGCGTATCTGTCCGGCGAGCTAGACCACCACACCGCGCGGGCAATGCGCGAGGCGATAGATAACGCGGTGGAGCTTAATATGCCGTCAAGGCTGGTGCTGAATTTTAAAAATATCAGCTTTATGGACAGCTCGGGCATAGGGCTTGTTATGGGAAGATACAGACTTCTCGCGAAAACAGGAGCGGAGCTTGTTATAAGCGAAACCCCGCCGCAAATATATAAGGTGATGAAATTAGCCGGACTTGAACGTCTGGCGAGACTGGAAAGCAGGTAATATCAATGACTGTAAACAACAAATTTATGATGAACGTGTCGGCAAAATCGGCAAACGAGAGCTTTGCGAGGGCGTGCATATCGGCATTTGCCGCCCAGCTTGATCCCACGCTTGAAGAGATTAACGATATTAAAACCGCCGTGAGTGAGGCTGTTACAAACTGCATTGTTCACGCGTACAGGGAAAAAATCGGAAAAATTTACATAACGGGCGAGCTGCTTGAGGGGAACATAATAAGAATTAAAATTCGTGATACCGGCTGCGGCATAGAAAATGTGGAAAAAGCAATGGAGCCGCTTTACACTACCGTAGGCGGCGAGCGCGCGGGACTGGGCTTTGCCGTTATGCAGAGTTTTATGGACTCGGTAAAGGTTCGCTCAAAGGTCGGCAAAGGCACAACTATTGTAATGCTAAAAAAAATCAGCAGGCGATACGGCATAAATGCTTAAAGAAATAAACGACCGCGACCTGTTTATAGAGAATAATTTAGGATTGGTGCGTTCGCTCTGCGCGCGCTTTGCGGGGCGAGGCATTGAGTACGACGATCTGTATCAGGCGGGCTGCATAGGACTGATAAAGGCGACCGACGCATTTGATACCGAACGCGGGCTTTGCTTTTCAACCTACGCCGTGCCGGTAATTATGGGTGAAATGCGAAGACTATTTCGCGACGGCGGCGCGGTCAAGGTTTCAAGAAGTGTAAAAGAACTCGGAATGAAAATATCGCGCGAAAGGCAAATGCTGGAGCAAAAATTATGCCGCGAGCCCACCGTGAGTGAACTGGCGTCGGCGCTCGGCGTAGCACCCGAAGAAGTGACCGAGGCGATATGCGCTTCCCAACCGACGGTCTCATTAACCTATGAGGATGACGACGGAATTTCCGAAACCGAGCTGCCCGTAATAAGCGCCGAGGATGAAATTTCGGACAGACTTTTAATAGATTCCGCACTTGAAAAACTAAGCGACGAGGAAAAACAGCTTGTAATTTACAGGTATTATAATTCGCTTACCCAAAGCAAAACCGCCGAAATAATGTCGATGACGCAGGTGCAGGTTTCGCGCGCCGAGAAAAAAATTCTCGCAAAGCTGCGCGGAATAATGAAATAAATACCCCGAAAATATTTACTGTCCGGTCGCAGAAACACAATATATAGTGGAATTTGTCGTTTTTAAAAAAACTTTCAAAAAAAGATAAAAAAAGTGTTGACAAAGGGGGATGGTTGTGGTATTATAATCTAGCGCTCTGAAAAACGGGGCGGCAAACGGACCTTGAAAATTAAACAACGACAATAATAAGGACCCGACAATTCTTGAGAGAAATCGAGAGAATAAAGAGTACTTTTCAAAAGTAAAAGGACAAGACAATACGTCAGTATTGCGAATGAGCAGAAAATGCTCTAAGATAGGTTTGAACGCCGAAAGGTGTTTAGATATAATATTTTAGAGAGTTTGATCCTGGCTCAGGACGAACGCTGGCGGCGTGCCTAACACATGCAAGT
>ERZ826613.1154-NODE-1154-length-33222-cov-6.918021_pt1 | contig 33222 bp, 26 predicted proteins | sample MGYA00519925_ERZ826613 | MGnify/ENA primary metagenome ERZ826613 (study PRJEB31778, sample SAMEA3449236) | human gut metagenome | biome: human gut; feature: human-associated habitat; material: faeces | place: United Kingdom | collected 2010/2012 ... | reverse complement strand
CCTTGTAGTTTTATTCCGGTCGGTGACAGCCGCCATGATGCATTAAATAGAAAATTGCCCCTGTGGTTTCCACGAAAAAGATGGTATAATTGACATACGAATATACGCACACGGAGGAAGTATGCATGAGTGAATTTGTGACTTTGAAAGATGTTAAGAAGATATATCAGATGGGCGAAGTTGAGATCATGGCGGCCGCAGGAATTGATTTTGAGATTAAAAAGGGAGAATTTGCAGTTGTTGTTGGTCCGAGTGGAGCCGGGAAAACCACAGTTCTCAATATTCTTGGCGGCATGGATACGGCATCTGAGGGGCAGGTGCTGGTAGATGGACAGGATATTGCTACGTATTCAACGAAGCAGCTGACTGCATATAGAAGAGACGATATCGGATTCGTGTTCCAGTTTTATAATCTGATACCGAATCTGACGGCACTGGAGAATGTGGAGCTTGCACTCCAGATATGTAAGAATCCGATGGATGCAAAAGAGGTATTGGAAGAAGTAGGACTTGGGGACCGTCTGGATAATTTTCCTGCTCAGTTATCAGGAGGAGAACAGCAGAGAGTGTCGATTGCAAGGGCACTTGCGAAGAATCCGAAATTATTACTCTGTGATGAACCAACGGGAGCGCTTGATTACAATACAGGCAAATCCATTTTGAAATTACTTCAGGATACATGCCGGAACAATGGTATGACAGTTATACTGATCACACATAACTCGGCAATAGCACCGATGGCAGACCGGGTGATCAAGATCAAGAACGGACGGGTTGATAAGATCATCGAAAATCCGCAGCCGGTTCCGGTTGAGACCATAGAATGGTAAGACAAAGAGGTGAGGATAACAGATGGCAAGAAAGATAACACGAAAGAATTTTTACATGGAGATCCGACGGAATTTTGGCCGTTTTATTTCAATTCTTTTTATTGTTGCTTTGGGTGTTGCGTTCTTTTCTGGAATCCGGGCATCGGAACCATCTATGAGAATTACGGGAGATGCGTATTTTGATGAATCGGATCTGATGGACATTAAGGCTGTCAGTACGCTTGGAATTACGAAAGAGGATGTAAGTGCGGTCGGAAACGTAAAGGGAGTGGGAAAGGCTGAAGGTGCCTACAGTGCAGATTTCCTGAATATAAAGAATAAGAAGCAATATGTACTTCATGTGATGTCAGCGATGGAGGATATGAATAAGATCACGGTAAGGGAAGGACGTATGCCGGAAAAAGCAGGGGAATGTCTGGTTGATGACCAGATGAATTATAAAATCGGCGAGACGATAAAATTAAAGTCCGGAACAGATGACAAGGTGACAGATACATTGAAGACGGACGAATTAAAAGTAGTCGGAAAAGGAAATTCCCCATACTACATTTCACTGAGCCGAGGAAGCACAACCATTGGAACCGGTACGATAAGCGGATTCGTAGTGGTCCCGGAGAAAACCTTTGATCTGGATGTGTATACGGAAATGTACGTACAGGTGGCAGGTGCAAAAGATCTGACTGCTTATACGAAGGCATATAAAGAGAAAGTAAAGACCGTCCAAAAGAGAATCGAAGCAATCACAGAAGAAAGAGGAAAGATCCGGAAGTCGGAACTTGAAGATAAGGCAAATGAAAAACTTGCGAAAGCGCAGAAAAAGCTGGATGATGGCAAAGCGGAATCGAAGCAGAAGCTTGAGGATGCCAAAAAGCAGATTACCGATGGAGAGATGCAGGTTTCGCAGGCAAAAGAAAAGATTGCGAGTGGAAAGTCGCAGATTGCAGCAGCAAAGCAGACGATAGATACAAAACAAAAAGAATTGGATCAGGCGAAAAAGACGTATCAAAATGGACTGAAAGAGCTTTCCCAGGGAAAGAAACAGTACGAACAAGGAAAAGCTGCGTATGATTCCCAGTATGCAGAAGCGCAGGCAAAGATTCAGGCAGGAGAGGAAGGCCTGGTTACATACAGAGCCGAACTGGATAAAGGCTGGGCGGGATATCAGACTCTTCTGAATACGATTGAGGCACTAAAAGCACAGGCAGCAGGCGGTTCGGGACAGGATCCGGATCAGGAGAATCCCAACCAGGATCAGGAATTATTACAGAAGATCCAGGTAATGGAGCAGCAGGCGCAGGAGACCAAGAAGACACTGGATGCAAAAGAACAGGATTATCAGACCCAGAAGGCCGGACTTGATGCAGCAAAGCAAAAGCTCGCAAATGGGAAAGCCGAGCTTGACCAGGCAAAAGCGAAGCTGGACGCCAGTGAGGCAAAGCTTACCAGTGCAGCAGCAAGTATAGAATCCGGACAGAAACAATTAGATGCCAGTAAAGCAGAGTTGAAAGCACAGGAACAGACATTGCAAAATGGCGAGACAGAAATTGCTCAAAATGAAGCAAAACTTGCCGATTCGAGAAAAGAATATGAGGACGGAAAAGAGACGTCTGAGGAAGAAATCGCAAAAGGTGAGAAAAAGCTTGCTGATGCAAAAGAACAGATTAAGAAGATAAAAAATCCCAAATGGTATGTATACAATAGAAGTACACTGGTAGAATATGATGGATTTGGGGAAAATGCAAACCGTATGCGTGCAATCGGAAAAGTATTTCCTGTGATGTTCTTCTTAGTTGCTGCTCTGATCAGTCTGACCGGTATGACCCGTATGGTGGAAGAGCAGAGAATTGAGATCGGTACAATGAAAGCACTGGGATACGGTAATTTTTCTATTGCTTCCAAGTATCTGGGATACGCGCTTCTTGCAACAGCGGGAGGAAGTATTCTGGGAGTGCTGACAGGAGAAAAGATCTTGCCGTATATTATCATTTATGCATATGAGATTATGTATCCGCATATTCCGAAGATTTATGTACCATATCATATGAGTTATGCGGTGATGGCATCGGCCGCTTCGATCGTGTGTACCATGGGAGCGACACTTGCATCCTGCTATAAAGAACTGGCTGCAGAACCGGCTGTGCTGATGCGTCCGCCGGCACCAAAAAAGGGAAGAAGAGTGTTCCTGGAAAGAATCGGATTTATTTGGAAACGAATGAATTTCACATGGAAATCAACAATCCGAAACCTGATGCGTTATAAAAAACGTTTCTTTATGACGATATTTGGAATTGGCGGCTGTATGGCACTGATGCTGGTTGGATATGGGGTAAAGGATTCGGTATATGAGATCGCAGATATTCAGTACGATGAGATCCAACTGTATGACGGGCACATTTTCTACAAGGATGATGTAACAAAGACAGAGAAAGAAGAGTTGAAGGAATATCTGAAAGAAGATACGGATATTCAGACTTATATGGATGCGAGGATGCAGAGCGTGACGGCATCAAAGGGAAATAAAAAACGCAGCGTTTATCAGTGCGTACTTGGCAATCCGGATATTGTCGGAAAATATGAAGATTTCCATGACAGGAAGACGAAAGAATCATACAAACTTACAGACAATGGTGCAATTGTCAGTGAGAAGACGGCAAAACTTCTGAATGTAAAAGAAGGTGATACGATAAATCTTAAGGACGGTATGGCAAAAGGTGTCACAGTAAAAATTGCGCATATCTGTGAGAACTATATGGGACATTACATATATTTTACGCCGCAGTATTATAAGAAAGTATATGGAAAGACAGCAGAATATAACTGTATCATGTTCCGGGCAAAGGATGGATATTCAGAAGAGCAGGTGAAAAAAGCCGGAGAAAAAATCCTTGCGAAAGATCAGGTACTGACAATCTCTTATCTGCATGATATTAAGGATCAGCTGGATGATATGCTTGCCAGCCTGAATCTGGTGATCATAGTCCTGATCGTTTCGGCGGGAATGCTTGCATTCGTAGTACTTTATAATCTGAACAGTATTAACATTACAGAGCGTCAGAGAGAGCTTGCAACTTTGAAAGTGCTTGGCTTCTATGATGTGGAAGTAGCGGAATATGTATTCCGGGAAAATATCCTGCTGACGCTTATTGGAGCTTTCGTAGGTGTGATATTCGGTAAAGTCCTGCACCTGTTCGTAATTCAGACGGTGGAAGTGGATGCGGCGATGTTTGGACGAAGCATTTATCTTCCGAGTTATATCTACAGCTTTTTATTTACGATAGGATTTTCATTATTCGTAAACTGGGTAATGTATTTCAAGTTAAAGAAAATTGACATGGTAGAATCATTGAAAAGCATAGAGTAGCCGGAAAAATGGTACGGCACATATAATATTAATATAAGGATATTCGGCGAAAATATCATAAAAATATCAAAGTTTATAAATGGTTTATAAATTTCATAGAATTGTTAGCACTCTTTTTAAAAGAGTGCTAATTTTCTATTGACTTTTAAAATATGCAGTATTATCATATCTGTTAGATGAAAAATGTAGCAAAAAGATGTGGGCCAGTTGGCAATACGGCATCTTTTGTCACTAATATGATAGAAATATAAAAGTAGAAATAGGAGTGATTTACAATGGCAGCAAAGAAAGGTAGTTTGTCAATCAGCAGTGAAAACATTTTCCCGATCATTAAAAAATGGGTATATTCCGATCACGATATTTTCGCACGTGAGTTGGTTTCCAATGGATGTGATGCGATCACAAAACTGAAGAAGCTGGATATGATGGGTGAATACCAGTTACCGGATGATTACAAACCGGCGATCAAAGTTGAGGTTAATCCAGAAGAAAAAACTCTGAAATTTACAGATAACGGTCTTGGAATGACAGCCGATGAAGTAGAAGAATATATTACACAGATTGCATTTTCAGGAGCTACACAGTTCCTTGAAAAATATAAAGATAAGACAACAGAAGATGATATGATCGGACATTTCGGTCTTGGATTCTATTCTGCATTTATGGTAGCAGATGAGGTGCATATCGATACACTCTCTTACAAAGAAGGCGCAAAACCGGTACACTGGGTAAGCAACGGCGGAACGGAGTATGAGATGGAAGAAGGCGACAAACAGGAAGTCGGATCTACAATGACCCTGTATCTGAATGAGGACAGCCTGGAGTTCGCTAATGAATACAGAATGAGAGAAGTTCTGGAGAAATATTGTTCATTTATGCCGGTAGAAATCTTCCTTTCCAAGGCAAATGCAGAGCCTGAATATGAGACGATCGACGAAGCAGATCTGAAAGATGATGATGAAGTAATCGAGCATATTCACGAAGATGCCAAGATGGAAGAAAAAGCGAATGAAAACGGCGAGAAAGAAATGGTAGAGACAGAACCTGCCAAAGAAAAAGTAAAGATCAAAAAACGTCCGGTTTCATTAAGTGATATCCACCCACTGTGGACAAAGCATCCGAATGAATGCAGTGATGAAGATTATCTGAACTTCTACCGCAAAGTATTCATGGATTACAAAGAGCCACTGTTCTGGATCCACCTGAATATGGATTATCCATTTAATTTAAAAGGAATTTTGTACTTCCCAAGAATCAACACAGAGTATGATTCTATTGAAGGAACAATTAAGTTATACAACAACCAGGTATTTATCGCGGACAATATCAAAGAAGTCATTCCGGAATATCTGATGGTATTAAAGGGAGTCATCGATTGTCCGGATCTGCCGCTTAACGTATCACGTAGCGCATTACAGAATGACGGATTTGTGAATAAGATCTCTGAATACATTTCCAAGAAGGTTGCAGACAAGCTTTCCGGAATGTGCAAGACAAAGAGAGAAGACTATGAGAAATACTGGGATAACATCAGTCCGTTCATCAAGTTCGGATGCCTGAAAGATGAAAAGTTCTGTGACAAGATGAAAGATGCGGTTCTGTTCAAGAATCTGGATCACAAGTATCTGACACTGAAAGACTGTATCGAGGCAAATGGTGGAACCGTAGAAGATCCGAATGCCAAGACAGAGGACAACAAAGCAGATGATCAGAACACAGAGAAGAAAGAAGAAGACAAGACGATCATCTACTATGTAACCGATGAGATCCAGCAGAGCCAGTACATCAATATGTTTAAGAAACAGGGCATGGATGCAGTAATCCTCGGCCACAATATTGATTCACCGTTTATTACACAGTTAGAGCAGCGCAATCAGAACATCAAGTTCCAGAGAATTGATGCAGATGTAACAGCAGGAGCAAAAGAAGAAGTTGCCGAAGAGGAAAAAGAAGCATTCCAGAAGACATCTGACAGCCTGGTAGAAATCTTCCGTAAAGAGCTTGGTGACGAGAAACTGGATGTTAAGATCGAAAAATTAAAAGATGAAAATATAGCTTCTATGATGACATTATCTGAAGAGAACCGCCGTATGCAGGAAATGATGAAGATGTACGGCATGAGCGGAATGGATATGGGTACAACAAGTACACTGATCCTGAATGCAAATCATCCGCTGGTTCAGTATGTAGTTGATCATAAGGGCAGCGAGAATACAAGTATTATCTGCAAACAGTTGTATGATCTGGCAATGCTGGCACATAAGCCATTGAATCCTGAAGAGATGACAGCGTTTGTAAAGAGAAGTAATGAGATTATGATGCTGCTTACGAAGTAAGTCTGGCAGAGAGTTGAAGTAAAGAAGACCATGCAGCTGTGGAAAGAGAAATCCATAGTTGCATGGTTTTTGTTTGTATTCTAGTATTCGCCTTCGATATTTTTGGATTTTAAGATGGATTTTACTTCGGTATCCCATTCTCTTTCGATGGACTTATCCATAGAAAAGGTTTTGAGGGAAGTGCCGGTGATGCATTGGAGGGTGCTTCCATCGTAGTGGAAATTGAGGTAGAGTCCCTGAATGTCTTCCGGGCGGTAAGCGGTCAGGCCGTGGGCTGTCAGGAAGGCAGGAATCTGATCGTCCGGGAGAGCAAGGACAATCTTGAAGTTCAGAGGAGTGCGTTTGCCACGGATGATCTGGAAGCAGAAGTCACGGATCTTTTCCCAGCGGGAGTAAGTCTCTTCCAGTTTTTCGTCGAAGAAGTCTTCCTGGAGATAACCGCTTATGGTGAATTTGTTAAATGTAGTGAATTCTCCTTCGATAAAGAGAAATGTATCAAAAGTATCCTTTAAAAGAAGATGGGACATACAATTTTTGGCTGATAACTGGTATACGTTCATAAGGAATAACCTCCGGATAAAAATAAATGTAATCTGTATTATAGCACAAAAATTGATATAAATTGACATGGGAATGAAAAAACAGTAAAATAAGTTGAATATATATTTATGAACAAAAAGAAATGTAGAAGAGAGGAATTTTTTTGGAAATAGATAATAAAAATTCTGAGGAGAAGGAAGCTAAACAGCCGGCAGAGATTCCGGAAAAAGAAAAGGATCATGTGCTTAGGACTGCAGTAATTCTGGCAACAGTGATCATTGTGCTTGGAGGAATCGTTGTAGCAGTAAGGCTTAATAATCCAAAGCAGGACACAACGAAAGGCAGGAAGATCCTGAGTGAGATGGATCGTACGGATGTCGGAAAAGTAAATAAAAAAATCCAGAAACTTGAAGAGGAAGAACGTGTGAAGGAAGAAGCAGCAGATAACAGATCCGTAAGCGAAAAGTTTGCGGATTGTCTGATCCTTGGAGATTCGATCACACAGGGCTTATATGAGTACGGAGTGCTGGATGAGGCGAATGTACAGGCAGACCGCGGAACGGAAGTTTCGGAAGTCAGCAGTAAAAAGATTGAGGAACATATAAAAAAAGCCAAAGAGATGAAGCCGGAAGTGCTGTTTCTTGCCTATGGAATGAATGATATCGAAGCACAGAATGGAAATGCGTCCGGATTTGTGAAAGCATATAAAAATGTTATAGAGGATCTGAAAGAGTCCCTGCCGGATACGAAGATTTATGTCAATTGTATTCTTCCGGCGGCGCAGTCGGCGATTGAAACAAGACCTTTATTTGCCAATGTTCCAAAGTTCAATCAAAAACTGAAAAAATTATGTAAAAAAGAAAAAGTGACATTCATCGATAATACAGATCTGGTAAAACAGGAGTATTATGCCGATGATGGGATCCATATGTCACCATCTTATTATACGAGATGGGTAGATCATATGGCGGAGGCAGCAGGATTATAATGAGAAAAGGAAGACTGGATATTATTAATACATGTAAGTATCTGATGGTGATCGCACTGATTGCCTATGTGGTATTGCTGGTTTCCGGAGAGGGAGATAATACCGTATCCGTAGATACGATACAAAAGAATATTGAAAAATCTGTTTCGCTGAAAGGCATGAAAAAGGGAAGTTCTCAGGACCTTAAGAAGTATTATGGTCTGAATGCCAACGATTATGCCGGAACAATGTTGTATATACCGGATGATGTCATGAGTGTAAATGAGATACTGGTAGTAAAAGTAAAAGATAAGAGCCAGGTAGAAGATGTGGAGAAGGCTGTAGAGGAGCGTTTGTCTACACAGAAGAAGAGTTTTGAGGGCTATGGTGTAAAACAGACCAGGCTTCTTCATTCTGCAATCGATGAAACCAGGGGGTATTACATATTATTAGCTGTTTCAAAAGATGCGGATCGCATAGAAGCCGCATTTAAGAATAGTATTTATTAGAAGGCAGAGGAATTAGAAAGATGTTATTTAGCAGTATTGTTTTTTTATTTACATTTTTACCGGCTGTGTTGGTGTTGTATTACCTGCTGCCGGAGAGATTCCACAATCCGGTTTTGCTGCTTGCAAGTCTGATTTTTTATGCATGGGGTGAACCGGTCTATATTTTCCTGATGCTGTTATCCATTTTGTTCAATTATTTCAGTGGACTTGATATAGCAAGAAATCTGACGGACAGAAGGCTGGCAAAAAGAAGCCTTATATTCAATATTGTGGTGAACATTGCAATCCTGGGATTTTTCAAATATGAAGGCTTTGTGCTGGATTCACTGAATGCGGTGCTGCCGGTGCATATTACATATCATCCGCTGGCACTGCCGATCGGTATCTCATTTTATACATTCCAGATATTGTCTTATATTATAGATGTTTATCGGGGAAATGTTAAAGTTCAGAAGAATATCCTGAACTTTGCATTATATGTAACAATGTTTCCGCAGCTTATCGCAGGACCGATCGTACAGTATGCAGATGTTGAAGAGCAGCTTGTAAACCGCAAATCATCATGGAACAAGTTCGGAGAAGGGTGCATGTATTTTATACGTGGACTTGCAAAAAAGGTATTGCTTGCGAATACTTCCGGTATGATATTTACGGAAGTAACCGGACTTGGAAAGGGCAGAGTGTCGGTACTGAGTGCATGGCTTGGTGCTTTTGCCTATATGTTTCAGATTTATTTTGATTTCAGTGGTTATTCGGATATGGCAGTGGGACTTGGAAAGATGTTTGGATTTGAGTTCTGTATGAATTTTAATTATCCGTACATAGCGAAAAGTATTACTGAATTCTGGCGCAGATGGCATATTTCTCTGAGCAGCTGGTTCAGGGATTATGTATACATTCCGCTCGGGGGCAACAGAGTATCGAAGAGCCGGCATATCTTCAATCTAATGGTTGTATGGTTTCTGACCGGATTATGGCACGGAGCTGCATGGAATTTCGTGGCATGGGGATTGTATTACGGGATCATACTGATCATTGAAAAATATATCCTGTCACCGGTACTGGATAAACTCCCTTCGGTTGTACGCCATATTTACAGTATTGTGCTGGTTGTGATCGGATGGGTATTATTCTTTAGTCCTTCACTTGGAGGGGCGGCCAGATATCTGGGAATGATGTTTGGAGCAGGAGCACACGGAGTGGCAGACAGGGAAAGCCTGTATCTGCTTACAACGAATCTGGTATTGTGGATCATTCTGATCATTGGTTCTACTCCGCTTACAGATGTCAGATATCAGCATATGCTGCGTCAGAAGAAGTGGAATACGACGCTTCTGAATGGAATCGTATATGCGGTACTGTTCATTTTGTGTATCGCATATCTAGTGACAGAGACATATAATCCGTTCCTGTATTTCAGATTTTAGGAGTAAAAATGAGACAGTCAAGAAAAAAATGGGAAAGAAGAAGAGAAGTGCATAGAAATAAATTAGCAGCGGTGATATTTGTCATAATGATGATCGCTTTCTGTGTTGTGAATCTGGCAACGGGTGACCAGGAATTCTCGGCGACAGAGAACCGGGCACTGGAACAGAGACCGGAACTTACAATTTCAGGAATAGAAAGCGGAAGATGGATGGAGCAGTACGAATCCTATGTATCAGATCAGTTCGCGGGAAGAGATTTCTGGGTAATGCTAAAAAGCAGGGTGGATCTGCTGGCAGGAAAGAGAAAAGCGAATGGCGTGTTCAAAGGAAAAGACCATTATCTTCTGGAGGATATTGCAAAACCGGATGAAGATCAGATGAAAGAAAATCTGTCTGCAATGAAAATGTTTCAAAAACAATATAAAGATATACCAATGTACATGATGCTGGTTCCGAATGCGGCTAATATCGAATCGGATAAACTTCCGGGATATGCAGTTACAGAGAATCAGGAGAAGCAATTTAAAGCAATTCACAGTACACTGGGATCTGTTTATACATGGGTGGATGTTAGTGATATTTTAAAAAAACACAGATCAGAAGAAATCTATTATCACACAGATCATCACTGGACAACACTTGGCGCGTATTACGGTTATCAGGCTCTTTCAAAAAGCATGAAGCTTGATACATCTAAAACCTCTGACATGAAGCCTTATGCGGTGACCAATGCATTTAACGGAACACTGGCTTCGACGAGCGGATATGAAACGGGATATGACGAACCGATATATATCTATGCACCCGACAATCTTAAGAATGCAACAGAGGCTGTAGTAAATAATGTAAATGAAAAAAAGAAGACGGCAACTCTTTATGATACTTCCAAGCTTAAAGGAAAAGACAAATATGCACTTTTTCTTGGCGGAAATTATCCGATCCTTGACATCAAGACGACGGCAGATTCGACAGACAGGCTTCTGATCATCAAGGATTCTTATGCCAATAGTCTGATTCCGTTCCTGATACCTTATTACAGGGAAATTGTGGTTGTCGATCCAAGGTATTATTATGATGATATTGAAAAGGTCATGAAGAAGGATAATATCACAAGTGTATTATTTTTATATAATGGAAATACTTTTGTAAAAGATAACAGTATCAGCGGGGTGTTACAGAATGATTAGGCTGAATAAATATTTAAGCGAAGCCGGTGTGTGCTCAAGAAGAGAGGCGGACCGGCTGATAGAATCCGGCGTTGTAACGGTGGATGGAAAAAATGCCGTACCCGGAATGAAGGTTGAAGACGGACAGGAAGTCTGTGTGGGGAAAAAACGGATAAAAAGCAAGACAAAAAAGACAGTCCTAGCGGTATATAAACCCGCTGGGATTGTTTGCACAGAAGATAAAAGGGAAAAGAAGAATATTATCAGATTCCTGAATTATCCGCTACGCGTGACCTATGCGGGAAGACTGGATAAAGATTCGGAAGGACTTCTGATCATGACCAATGATGGTGATCTGATCAATGGCATGATGCGTGCAAGATTCTCCCATGAGAAAGAATATAAGGTCACAGTTAATAAAGAAATCACACCGGAGTTCATAGAAAAAATGAGTCGCGGAGTACATATCAGAGACAGGGAGAAGAACCTGGATGCGGTGACCAGGCCGTGTAAAGTGAGAAAGAATGGAAAATACACATTTTCCATTATTCTGACGCAGGGCCTTAACAGACAGATCCGCAGGATGTGTGAGGCACTTGGCTATAAGGTGACAACACTGAAGAGAATCCGCATTATGAATGTAGAACTAGGTAATCTGAAACCGGGAGAGGTAAGAGGATTAACAGAACAGGAGTTAAAAGAATTATATGGGACAGTCAAAGAACGAGAGAATGAAAGAACTGGTCAGCCTTCTGAATAAAGCTTCCAGAGCATACTATCAGGAAGCACAGGAGATCATGAGTAATTATGAATATGACAGATTGTATGATGAACTTAAGGAGCTTGAGGATGAGCTTGGTATTACCTTGTCAAACAGTCCGACGGTAAATGTCGGATATGAAGTGGTAAGTGAACTGCCGAAAGAAAGACATGAAAGCCCGATGCTTTCTCTGGATAAGACGAAAGAAGTAGAAGAACTTAAGAACTTTGTGGGAGATCAGAAAGTTCTGATGTCATGGAAGATGGATGGTCTGACGGTTGTACTGACTTATCGTGATGGAAAGCTTTATAAGGCGGTCACCAGAGGTAACGGAGAAGTCGGAGAAGTGATCACGAACAATGCGAAAGTATTCAAAAATGTGCCGGTCCAGATTGCATATCAGGGAGAACTGATCTTAAGAGGAGAAGCAGTCATAGGATATAAGGATTTTGAAAAAATCAATCAGGAGATTGAAGATGTAGATGCCAGGTACAAGAATCCAAGAAATTTGTGCAGCGGTTCTGTCAGACAGCTGAATAACCAGATCACGGCTAAACGTAATGTAATGTTCTATGCATTTACACTGGTGCAGGCAGACGGAGTTGATTTTCAGAATTCCAGAGCCTGTCAGATGGAATGGCTGAAGTCACAGGGATTTACAACAGTGGAGTATTATATGGTGACCAGAGATACTGTTGAGGACGAAGTTGCTAAATTTTCGTCTAAGATCAGTGAAAATGATTTCCCGTCGGATGGACTTGTGTTAACATATGATGATATAGCGTATGGACGGTCGCTTGGAAGAACTGCAAAATTTCCGAGGGATTCTTTTGCGTTCAAATGGCAGGATGAGATCAGAGAGACAGTATTAAGAGAGATTGAGTGGAGTCCGTCGAGAACCGGACTGATCAATCCGGTTGCAATCTTTGATCCGGTAGAACTTGAGGGAACAACAGTAAGCCGTGCAAGTGTTCACAATATCAGTATTATGGAAGAACTGGAACTTGGGATCGGTGACAGGATTGAAGTATATAAGGCTAATATGATCATCCCGCAGATTGCAGAGAATCTGACAAGAAGCGGAGTAAAAGATATTCCGTGTAAATGTCCTGTCTGTCAGGGAGAGACAAAGATCCGGCAGGTCGGCAACGCAAAAGCATTGTACTGTATGAATCCGGAATGTCAGGCGAAGCACGTCAAATCATTTGCACTGTTTGTCAGCAGGGATGCACTTAATATAGAAGGATTATCAGAAGCAACACTGGAAAAATTTATTTCCAGAGGATATATTCATACATTTGCAGATATCTTCCATCTGGATCAATACAAAGAAAAAATTCAAAAGATGGAAGGATTCGGAGAAAAATCATATAAAAAACTGACAGAAAGTATAGAAAAGGCAAGAACGACGACCCTGCCGAGAGTCATTTATTCTCTGGGAATTGCAGGAATCGGACTTGCCAATGCAAAAGTTATTTGCAGAGAATTAAAATATGATGTAGAATCTCTTCTGAAGGTTTCGGAAGAAGAATTAAATGAGATTCAGGGAGTCGGAGAGGTTCTGGCAAAAGCGTTCGTCGGATATTTTGCAGATGCAAAACATGTGGAGAATTTCAGAAGGCTTTTAAATGAGCTGACCATTCCGGAAGAGACTGTAACAAAACAGCAGATTTTTGAAGGCGTTAATTTTGTAATTACCGGAAGCGTAAAGCATTTTGCCAATCGTGGAGAAGTAAAAGAGCTGATTGAAAGTCTGGGTGGAAAAGTGACTGGATCAGTCACATCAAAGACAAACTATCTGATCAATAATGATGTGACGAGTACGTCATCCAAGAATAAAAAAGCGAATGAGCTGGGAATACCGATTATTTCAGAAGAGACATTTCTGGAACTGGTAAATCAGGGGGAAGCATAAAAGCAGGATAAAAGTCAGAGTGAAATGCGTAAACTACGTTAAGAAGGAGAGAATAATGGCAAATCAGGATGATAACAATAATCAGGAAATTGAAAAAGTAGAAGATGTAGAGGTTGAGACAACAAAGAATACATCTGATACAGATAATAAGAAACAAAATAATGACGATGGATATGAAAAAGTCTGCTTTATCTGCAGACGTCCAGAGAGCGTTGCAGGAAAAATGATTGAACTTCCGAATCATATCTGTGTCTGCAATGACTGTATGCAGAAAAGCTTTGATGCAATGTCAAATGGCCCGATTGATTACAGTCAGCTGATGAATATTCCGGGAGTACAGGTATTTAATATGGCTGATATGGAACAGAGTATTCCAAAGCAGCAGAAGATCAAAAAGAAAAAAGAGGGCGAAGAATATAAACCGTTAGTAGATATCAAGAATCTTCCGGCACCACATAAGATCAAGGCAAAACTGGATGAGTATGTGGTAGGTCAGGAATATGCAAAGAAAGTTATGTCTGTAGCTGTTTATAATCATTATAAACGTGTGGCTACTGATTCTATGGATGATATTGAGATTGAAAAGTCCAATATGCTTATGATCGGACCTACAGGTTCCGGTAAGACGTATCTGGTAAAAACACTGGCAAAGATTCTGGATGTACCGCTTGCGATCACAGATGCGACTTCACTTACGGAAGCCGGATATATCGGAGATGATATTGAGAGTGTGGTTTCCAAACTGCTTGCAGCTGCAGATAATGATGTAGAGAAGGCAGAACAGGGAATCATCTTTATCGATGAGATCGATAAGATCGCGAAGAAGAAGAATTCAAGTCAGAGAGACGTAAGCGGTGAGTCGGTACAGCAGGGAATGTTAAAACTTCTTGAAGGAAGCGATGTAGAAGTACCTGTCGGCGCAACCAGTAAAAATGCCATGGTTCCGCTTACAACCGTGAATACAAGAAATATTCTCTTCATCTGCGGCGGAGCGTTCCCGGATCTTAACGGAATCATCAAAGAGCGTCTGACCAAACAGGCAGCAATTGGTTTTGGAGCAGACTTAAGAGACAAGTATAATAACGACAAAGAGATACTGAAGAAAGTAACAACAGAAGATTTACGTGCATTTGGAATGATTCCTGAGTTCTTAGGACGTCTGCCGATCGTGTTCACTTTACAGGGTATGAGTGAAGAGATGCTGGTAGAGATTTTAAAAGAACCTAAGAATGCAATATTAAAACAGTATCAGAAACTGCTGGCATTGGATGAGGTAAAACTGGAATTCAATGACGATGCTCTTCATGCAATTGCGAAGAAGGCATTGAAGAAAGATACCGGAGCAAGAGCACTTCGTGCGATCATTGAAGAATTCATGCTGGATATCATGTATGAAATCCCGAAGGATGACAATATCGGAGAGGTTATCATCACGAAGGAATATATCGAAGGAACCGGAGGACCGGTAATTATGTTGAGAGGTCAGGAAGTACCAAGACTTCAATAATACATTTTACATATAAACTATTATATAATTTTTTTACTAGGAAAAGAATGGAGGAAAGACAGCGATGGGGGAATTATCAGCTATTCCAATCTGGCTCTGCATACCCTTTGCAGGGCTGTTGCTTAGTATTGCGGTAATGCCGCTGTTCAAGCCGGACTGGTGGGAAAAACATCAGCCGCTGGCAGTTGCATTTTGGTCAATTTTGTTTATTATTCCTTTTACAGCGAAATATGGAATATTTACAATGAGTGAGACTGTTCTGGAATGTGTGGTAAATGATTATCTGACATTTATCGTTTTACTGTTTGGATTATTCTGTGTAGCAGGTAACATTACGATTGACGGTGAATTTGCCGGATCACCGAGGATTAATACGGCGTTGTTTGTTTTTGGTACACTGCTTTCCAGTGTGATCGGAACTACAGGATCAAGTATGCTTCTTGTACGTCCGTTTATTAAGATGAATTCATGGAGAAAGAGAAAGAGTCATATCATGATCTTCTTTATCTTCCTGATCTCTAATATGGGAGGATGTCTGACACCGATCGGAGATCCGCCGCTTCTGATGGGATTCATGCGTGGGGTACCTTTTTTCTGGAGTATGAAGTTATTCCATATTCTGGTTTTTAATATGGTGATCCTTCTGGTGATATTCTATTTCCTGGACAGAAGAGCATACAGAAAAGATATTGCAGAAGGAAGAAAACCGGATATCAGAGAGCCGGGAACACATTTTAAAATTGTAGGACTTCATAATCTTATCTATGTAGCGATGATCGTCGGAGCCGTGATCTTAAGTGGAACACTTCCGGGAATGTCCGCATTCCAGAATGCAGACGGAACCGTAAAAGGACTTCATATCCTTGGAGAAGTTACACTTGGATTTCCGTCAATAATTGAGGTTGTGATCATCCTTCTGGCTGCATTCTTATCGTTTAAGACGACGAACGAAGAAGTCCGTATCCGTAACCACTTTACCTGGGGTGCAATCCAGGAAGTTGCGGTTCTGTTTATCGGAATCTTTATTACTATGCAGCCGGCACTTATGATCCTGAAAGCGAATGGAGCGGAGCTTGGAATCAGCAAACCATTCCAGATGTTCTGGGCTACAGGAGCTCTGTCAAGTTTTCTTGATAATACGCCGACATATCTTGTGTTCCTTACAACAGCAGGAGCACTTGGATTCAAGGGCGGTGTGGCAACAACGCTTGGTGCTGTTCCGGTTAAGATGCTGGAGGCAATCTCGTGTGGTGCTGTATTCATGGGAGCAAATACATATATAGGAAATGCACCGAACTTTATGGTAAAATCTATGTCGGATGAAAACGGTGTGCGTATGCCGTCGTTCTTCGGATATATGGCATGGTCACTGACATTTTTGATACCGGTATTTATTATCGATATGTTGATATTCTTTTTATAGAAGGGGGTGCGGAAAATGCAGGAGAATAAGAATAAATATTATGACATTGCAGAACGGATCTATGATCTGGACGGAGAAGTATATGAATGTGTAGGATCTTCTCTGGGCCGTACCTTTACAGGAGATAAACGTACCTGTGTGGGCAATCTGGTTATGCTGATGCGTACCAAGCCGCAGGGACATCTTCTTAGAAGTGAGCTGGCATTGATCAGTAACATGGCACGTACGATCCGAAAGGATGAAGACCGTTCCAGACTGATGAAAAAATACGATGAGATATTAAAGGAAATAGCAGAGCTTCCTGCAAGTTTCGGTAAGGTTGAAATTCTGGATGAAAACAGGGCGAAGTTGAATACAGCGAATCTGCGTCAGAAGTTTTCAAAAGACGATCATCTTATTATTTGTATCGGAAGAACGCAGGGAAGTGCCGGAAATGATATTGGATTTGCACTGGCAGATGCACTTAGAATCAACTACTATGATGCAGAAATCTTTAATGAAGTATTAAGAAGACTGGATGCGGAGAAGGATTCTGTGACAGATGTGGCGGATCTGGGAACGGATCTGATCGAGAACAAATATCAGGGATCCGGAAGGACGATCAAAGAGCGTCTGAAAGACTTTGACCGCTATCATGGATTGACAAGAGAAGACGCGATCTTCTTCAATCAGAGTGACCTGATCTGCAAAATGGCAAAAGAAGAAGATTTTATTGTAATGGGTAGATGTGCAGATGTGATACTTGCGAATAACCATATTCCACATATCAGTATTTTTATTACGGCACCGTTCGAACAGCGTGTGCGTCGTATTATGGAGGTCAATGATCTGGATCATAAGAAAGCGGTACGTCTGCTTAAAAAGCTGGATCATCAACATGCAAGATATTACAATTATTATACCGGTCAGAAATGGGGAGATGCTATGAACTATGATATCTGTTTTAACAGTGCAAGTTATGGTATTGAAGAGTCGGTAGACATTATTGAACGTATGCTGAACCAGAATACGAATTCATAATAAAAGATTAATGAATGACAGGGAACCTTTCATATACATAAAACAAATGTATATGAAAGGTTTTTTTGATTTGGAAGAGAACTGTAAAGAAAAGATTATTTCCGAAGATTACTGGGATTTTATTATTCCATTATACAGAGATGAGGAACTTAAGGAAGTGAATCCGGAAAATGCGTGTATTCAGGAGATGGATTTTGGATATAAAAGTGTATCTGTAGACAGAAGGATTCTGCTTCCATTATCGTTCAGAGAATATTGGTACAGTACGATCCCAAAATGTTATACACTTCTGGATATGCAGCCGTTAGATGCAGCGGGAATTATTACATTGCAGAACTATCCGACACTTCAGCTGATGGGGGATGGGATCATGATCGGCTTTTTAGATACCGGGATAGATTATCAGAATCGTGTGTTTCGCAATCTGGACGGGACGACACGGATTGTGGGAATCTGGGATCAGACGATTCAGACGGGAAGAACACCACAGGGGCTTTATTATGGAACGGAATATACGGAAGAAATGATCAATGCAGCACTTAGATCGGAGGATCCGTTTCAGATAGTACCGAGTGTGGATACAGACGGACATGGAACATTTGTTGCAAGTGCGGCTGCAGGAGGAGCAGAAGTTGGAAAACAGTTCCTCGGGGCCGCACCGGAGGCTTCTATTGCAATGGTCAAATTAAAGCCGGCAAAAAATTATCTGAAAGAATTTTTCGCAATAGCACAGGATGCCGTATGTTATCAGGAAAATGATATTATGCTGGGACTCCGCTATCTGAATGACCTGGCAAGAAAACAGGGAATGCCGTTAGTGATCTGTGTAGCCCTCGGAACAAGCTTTGGAGGACATAACGGAGATTCTATTCTGGCAGATATATTGGACATTTATGCGACGGTAAGAAACAGGTGTGTTGTAGTCGGAACAGGCAATGAGGCGGCCAGAAGACATCACTATTTTAACCGTTTTACGGATGCACAGGATACGAGGACAGCAGAAATCCGGGTAGGAGAAGGGACACAGTCTTTTGCCGTTGAATTATGGAGTACACTTCCGAATATCGTAATGGTGTCGGTTACTTCGCCGTCTGGAGAGCGTACGGGGATGATTCCGATACGTCTGGGGTATCTGTTTGATTTTTTATTTACATTTGAACGGACAACGATTACTGTGGAATACAGATTATTACAGAGGAATAATGATGCACAGCTGGTATTTATAAGGTTTCAGAATGCGGTTCCCGGAATATGGAAAATAGATATAAAGCCGGCGATGCAGACAACCGGAGATTTTCACATATGGCTTCCGATGGAAGAATTCCTGGAGGGAGAGGTATATTTTCTGGAATCAAATCCCGACACTACATTTACAGAGCCTTCAGGAGGAAGAAATACAATGACTGTGGCTTTTTATAACAGCAGGGAGAATGGAGTTGATATTAATTCGGGCAGGGGGTATACTAGAGATGAAAAAATAAAACCGGATTATGCTGCGCCGGGAGAAGCGGTCACAGGAGCAGTACCTGGCGGGGAATTTAAGAATCGGACCGGTTCGAGCGCCGCAACAGCGATTGCAGCAGGCGGATGTGCCCTAATCATGGAATGGATCAGTGAGCAGCCGGGGGCAAGAGGAGTGTCGTCCAGTCAGGTCAGAAATATTATCGTGATGGGAACACAAAAGCTTCCGGGAATAGAATATCCGAATACACAATGGGGATATGGGACGATGAATTTGTACCGATCATTGGATATTTTAAGACAGCTGTAAAGAAGAACGAGATAAGGAGAGGATACTAATGGCAGATTTTTTTGAAGAATTCGGCAGAATGGTTTCAGATGTTGCTAGTGACATCACAAAGAAGACAGGAGATACTCTGGAAATCCAGAAGATTAAAAGCAATGTTCGTTCGTTAAAGAGAGCGAATGAAAGAGATCTTGCAGATATCGGACGTATGGTATATGAAAAATTCCAGAGTGGAGAAGTGTCAGACATGGATTATGTAACGCTCTGCGAAGAGATAGAAAAACGTGACGAAGAGATAGAAAGACAGGAAGAAGAGATCGTAAAGATCCAGGGAGAAGTATAAATGCGTACACGCATACCCGGTGCGGTCGGAACACTGTTCGCTCTTGATATGGCTGTAAAACAGTACATAGAAGAGAATGTAAGCGAGACGGAAGAAAAAAGTCTCTGTGGGACAGGGATTCTGATCAGAAAAGTATATAATAAAGGATTTGCATTTAACTCTATGGATTCCGAACCGGAAAAAGTAAAGAAAGCGTCGGTGATGACGACAGCAGCGATCGGACTTCTGACAATTATAGAAGCTTTTAGGGAAGGGCATATGCTTAGTAAGATAGCCCTGACATTCTTAAGCGCAGGAGCTTTAAGCAATACTTATGACCGTGTTGTCAGAGGAAAGGTAGTGGATTATATCGGTATTAAATCCAGTCACAAAATACTGGGCAATATAACCGCTAATCTGGCAGATATCTATATTTTGCTTGGTTCTGTATTTGCATTTTTGAAAAAGAAAATAGATTAGGGCACAGGGAACAATCTGGAAAAATAACGAACCCTGTCATCTTTCAGGTGTCTTCACTAACTTTATGTGAAGCCACCTGAAAGATGACAGGGTTCGTTGTTTGTCGCCATGCGGTTCGGAAGAAGCCGCCAGATAAATCTAAAATAGAGCATGAAAAAAGCGGGTGATGGGAATCGAACCCACGTATCCAGCTTGGAAGGCTGGTGTTCTACCATTGAACTACACCCGCATGTAGTCGGGGTGACAGGATTCGAACCTGCGACCTCCTGGTCCCAAACCAGGCGCTCTAGCCAAGCTGAGCCACACCCCGTTATTTGACGTGTCCTTAAGACAAGTAGTATGATATCATGATAAAATGTAAAAAGCAAGTAAAAAATTGAAAAAAGTCATAATTATATAAAAAAACGACACAAATGCGAAAAGTCAGAATCAATATTAAGGAAATGATAAGTTGTATCCGCTGGAATGCTGTTGTATAATTAAGAACGATGTCGAGAAAATAGATTATTATTAAGAGGACTGAATTGACAGATGAAGGAGACTAATAACGTAGAACAACGATCAAGAACTTCTCTTTCAAAAGGTGCAAGAAGAAATCAGATATTAAGGCGTATAACAGTAGTCGGTGTGATAGCAGCAGTAATAACTGCTGCTTTTGCTGGCTATTGTCTGCACCGTGAACGTGTAGAAGAAAAACAGAAAGCAGAAGAGCTCAGAAAAGAAAAGCAGGATAAAAAAGAGGCGGCAAAAGTAAAGTCAAAGCCGGAAACTGCTGAACAGAAATTGGAACGTATACGAAAGCAGGCAACGGAACACGGATATCCGAAAAATGTGATCGAACTGTTGGATAAAAATGTGGAAACAGTAGATTTTGTGGCCGATTATGAAAAGAAAAAAGATAAGCCGTATGCAGATACGATAGGAAAAGATCTTTCGCAGGGAGGGATACCGGAACTTTTGCAGTGGGATGAACGATGGGGGTATGCTCCATACGGAACCAGTATAGTAGCGGCAAGTGGATGCGGACCGACCTGTATGGCGATGGTAGCAGCCGGACTGAATCAGGATGCGTCGATCACTCCGGCAAAGGTAGCTGCTTACGGAACGGAACATGGTTATGTGGACGAAGAGAATAACACGTACTGGAGATTCATGGATGAAGCCGGAGCAAACTGGAATCTTAACAGTACTGCAGGTCTTTTGTCAGAAGAGCAGGTAGCTTTAGAACTTTCGCAGGGACATCCGATCATATGCAGTGTCGGTCCGGGAGATTTTACCAAGATTGGACATTTTATCGTACTGACAGGTTATGAGAATGGCAATGTGAAAGTGAATGATCCGTTCAGCATAAAGAATTCGAAAGCAACATGGGTATTTGCCAATATCAAAGACCAGATAAAAGCGATGTGGGTATTTTCAAAAAAATAGCGATCAGACGGCAGGCGCCGGTGGAAGATCGTTTTCGGGAAACAGGAGAGAAAGATATGAGATATGATTTTACAAAGATTATAGACAGGCATGGAAAAGATGCGATTGCAGTAGACGGACTTGGAAAGAATCCGGGATTTGCACCGGAACCGCCAAAAGACGGATTTGATGTGATCCCGATGTGGGTGGCAGACATGAACTTTGAAACTGTCCCAACGATTCCAAAAGCGATCATGGACAGGGCAGCACATCCGGCATATGGATATTTCAATCCGGTGGAAGAGTATTATGATTCGATCATACGCTGGCATAAGATCCGCAATAATGTAGAAGGACTGATGCCGGAATATATCGGATATGAGAACGGAGTATTAGGTGGAGTAATCTCTGCTCTGACAGCTTTTGCCGCACCGGGAGATGCCGTACTTCTTCACAGCCCGACTTACATCGGATTCACCAAATGCATCACAGAGAATGGATACAAGATTGTACACAGTCCGCTCAAAAAAGACGAAAAAGGAATCTGGCGGATGGATTATGAAGACATGGATGCCAAGTTAAAGGCAAATAACATCCATGTAGCAATCTTCTGTAGTCCGCATAATCCGACCGGACGTGTATGGGAGCGCCGAGAGATTGAAGAGGCGATGGAAGTATATAAGAACAATGAATGTGTAGTGATCGCAGATGAGATCTGGTCAGATCTGATCTTAAAAGGCAGCCAGCACATTCCGACACAGTCGATCAGTCCGGATGCAAGAAACCGTACGATTGCATTGTATGCACCGAGTAAGACATTTAACCTGGCAGGTCTGGTAGGAAGTTATCATATAATCTTCAACAAAATGCTGCGTGACCGGGTGGAGGCAAAATCAAGAAAATCACATTATAATACAATGAATGTATTATCTATGCATGCGCTGATCGGGGCTTACGAGGCAGAAGGATATACCTGGGTCAATGAGCTTTGCCAGGTATTATCTGAAAATGTTGATTATGCAGTGAATCATATCCGTGACTACTACAGAGGAATTGAAGTAAGTAAGCCGCAGGGAACTTATATGTTGTTCCTGGACTGCGAAGACTGGTGTGAGGAAAATTATAAGTCACTGGATGAGCTGTTAAAAGCAGGATGGGACGTAGGCGTTGCATGGCAGGACGGAAGACCGTTCCACCAGAAATATGGAATCCGTATGAATCTTGCATTACCGCTTGGCAGAGTAAAAGAAGCATTCGAGCGTCTGGATGAGTACGTATTTCATGTGTAAATATCTGGAAAATATACAGAAATAAAAAGTATAATGCTGTAGATTCCAAAGGAAAATACAGCATTTATTAAGAATGAGAGAAGTGAGAAAATTTGGATAATATAATTGTATCGTTTAATGTAATTGCACCGGTATTTTTTCTTATGGTATTAGGATATTTTCTGGTCAATTATACATCTCTGGCGGACGGAAAGCTTACAAAACAGGCAAATGCCATTGTGTTTAAGATATTTTTACCATGTATGTTATTCTACAATGTCTACCAGAGTGATATCGGTTCTGAGATACATAGCAGGATCAGGCTGTGCATCTGGGCAGCAGGGGGACTTCTGATACTGTTCGTATTGTTGTGTCTGATCGTTCCAAGGATCGTAACACAGGAAAATCAGCAGGGTGTAGTTATCCAGGGAATTTTCCGGAGCAATTATGTGATCTTCGGCGTTGCAGTCGTACAGAATATGTATGGACCGAAAAGTACGACGACAGCGGCAATTTTAAGTGCCATCCTGGTACCGATGTATAATTTCCTTGCAGTAGTCGCGCTGTCAATCTTCGGTGAAAAAAGGGAAAATGACTGGAAAAAGATCATTCTGGATATTATAAAGAATCCACTGATCATATCTTCGGTATTAGGGATTATATTTTCACTTCTTGGGATCAGACTTCCGACAGCTGTCGATACAACGGTTCAGGATCTGGCCAAATTATCAACACCGATTGCGTTTATGATTCTGGGTGGTGATCTGGACTTTTCAAAAGTAAAAGGAAACTTAAAAACAGCATTTGTGGTATTGACGATCAAGCTGGTAATCTTGCCGCTTATCATGATTCCGATGGTGGTTATGATGGGTTACCGGGATGCGGACCTGTTGTCCGGGGTGCTGGCATATCAGACGCCGGTTGCAGTATCCAGCTATATCATGGCGCAGCAGGCGGGAGCGGATGGACAGCTTGCCGGGCAGCTGGTTGTGTTCTCATCGGTGCTTTCGATATTTACGTTGTTTGTGACGATATTCATATTGCGGACGATGGGGCTCCTTGCGGTTTAGTATCATAAAAGTAATCACTCTCTTTCACAAAAATCTTCCTGAAAAGTTGATTTATCAGGTTAATAGGAATAAAATTATGAAATGAGTATTTCTAAAGACAAGGACGTTACAACATGGAGAGAGATTTAACAACAGGAAGTGTATTTAAGACAGTCATTTATTTTTCACTGCCATATCTGTTATCGTACTTTTTACAGACGTTATATGGTATGGCAGATTTATTTATTGTCGGTCAGTTTGGCGGGGTCAGCAGTACGACGGCGGTATCGATCGGAAGCCAGATCATGCATATGCTGACAGTTATGATCGTAGGGCTTGCGATGGGAGCGACGGTTATGATCGGGCGCTGCATCGGTGCAAAAGATTATAAGAAAGCATCGGAGACAATTGGAAACACGGCAACGATGTTCATGGGAATTGCGATCATACTTATGATCGTATTACTGGCGGCAGTCAGACCGATCGTCAGTGTGATGTCGACACCGGCCGAGGCAGTAGAAGGAACAATCCGTTATCTGACAATCTGCTTTATCGGGATTCCTTTTATTACAGCTTATAATATTATCAGTGCAATCTTCCGTGGAATCGGTGATTCCAAAAGTCCGATGTACTTTATTGCAGTAGCATGCGCAGCGAATATCGGTCTGGATTATCTGTTTATCGGAGTCATGGGACTGGATGCGGCCGGAGCAGCACTTGGAACGACCATCGCACAGGCAGTCAGTGTCATTGTTTCACTTACCGTGGTCATAAAAAAGGGCACAGGGATCAAATTAAGAAAATCGGATCTTCGTCCGAAGAGACATACGATGAAAAACATATTGAAAGTCGGTGTGCCGGTTGCACTGCAGGATGGATTTATCCAGATATCGTTTATTGCAATCACAATATTTGCCAACCAGCGTGGATTAAATGATGCGGCGGCGGTAGGTATTGTGGAAAAAATCATAGGGATCCTGTTCCTGGTACCGTCTTCTATGTTGTCAACGATATCGGCACTGGCATCGCAGAATATTGGTGCAGGCAAGCATGACCGTGCACGCCTGACATTGCGGTATGTATTATGTATGACAGTAGGATATGGATTAGTTGCGGCAACGATTGTGCAGTTTGTATCTGTTCCGTTTGTTGGACTATTCACAAATGACGGGGCAGTACAGATACTTGGAGGACAGTATTTACGAAGTTATGCATGGGACTGCGTATTTGCAGGAGTACATTTCTGCTTAAGCGGATATTTTTATGCATATGGCTTGTCTATCGTATCATTTATCCACAATTCCATATCTATCATATGTGCGAGAATCCCACTGTCTTATTATGCGGCAACGCATTTCCCGGATACGTTATTCCCGATGGGCTGTGCGGCACCGGCAGGATCGATCATCTCAATCATTATCTGTGTTGGTGTACTGATATGGATGAATAAACACACGGAAAAATATATGGAAAGAACGTAGTGATCGGAGAGAAAATATATGACGATCGGAATTATAGAAGACGACACATTATTACATCAGGCACTCAAAACAGCACTGCAAAACGCAGGCTATCAGACCGTATCCGCATACACAAAACAAGAGGCTCTTACTACAATTACAGGCAGTGAGAGCCTTCTTCTCATTGACATTGGACTTCCGGACGGCAATGGACTTGCATGTTACAAAAAGATCCGGGAAAAGGCAGAGATACCGGCCATTTTCCTGACAGCAAGAGACGAAGAAACGGATATGTTGACAGCATTTGACACAGGAGCAGACGATTATGTGGTAAAACCATTTTCCATGAAAGTGCTTCTAAAGCGCATAGAGGCAGTGATCGGACGGAACAACAGAGAAAAACAACTGGCATGCGGAGAAATAATATTATTTCCTGATAAGAAGCAAGTATACAAGAACGAAAAGGAAATTATCCTTACAGCCAGAGAATATCAGTTACTGGAATATCTGATGTACAATCAGGGAAATGTACTGACGAAAGAAAATATCCTGGAATATGTATGGGGACTGGATGGCCAGTTTGTAGTGGATAATACCGTCAGTGTTACGATCAACCGGCTGCGGAAAAAGATAGAAACAGATGCAGGATCACCGATATATCTGAAAAATGTATTTGGATTGGGATACAAGCTGGAGTGCGTCTGAAAAAGTAATGGCAGATACAAAAAGGAAGAGAAAAGAATGAATATCATAATAATCGTAGTGGCAGTAACGGCAGGAGTAATTCTGGGTGGAACTGCCATATATGTTTATCAGGGAAAATGCAGACAGAAAGAACTTAAGTTATTGGCAGAATGTATGGAAAAGATATTGCGAGAGGAAAAGATCCGGGAAACAAAAGCAGGAGAAGAGACATTATATGCAAGACTGGAATCCAGACTGGTAAGGATCCAGGAAATGTTAAATGGACGGACAGAAGCTGCGGAGAAGAGTAAAGATGAGATCCAGAAGCTGATTTCAGAGATTGCACACCAGATGCGGACACCCCTTGCCAATATCAGGACATATCAGGAATTATTAGAGGAAGAATGGAGTAAAACCGGGACAAAGACGGATGAAAATGTGGATAACTATCTAAATGCAATGAGATCCGGAGAACAACAACTGGAATTCCTGACAGAAGGATTCGTGAAGATGTCCAGACTTGAGCAGAACATGATTCAGATACGAAAAGAAGAGACAGATCTGTTAAAGACCGTGAGAAACTGTCTTGGAAGAATTCAAAAGCAGGCAGAAGAAAAGCGGATTGCATTCCGAATAGAGCTGCTGCAGGAAGTCAACTGTCCGCATGATGCCAACTGGCTCGGAGAAGCAATCGATAATATTCTGGATAATGCCGTGAAATACAGTCAGATTGGCGGAACCATAGAAATGATAGTCCAGAAGAATGAAATGTGTGCAAAGATTCTTGTAAAAGACAACGGACTTGGAATTGAAAAAGGAGAAGAGCATAAGGTATTCCAGAGATTCTACAGAGGCAAGAACGTGACGACACAGAAAGGCTATGGAATCGGGCTTTATCTGGCAAGAAAAATTATAAGCCTTCATGGCGGATATATAATCGCAAAAAGTAGATATCCGGAAAATGGCCTGATGATGGAGATAAATCTTCCGGTCTGTTAGAAGTTTGTTAGATTTGTCCTGTATGCTGTAGAAAATATGTGAAAGTTCTTTATACGAAATAGACACAACTATGAGCAAGGAGAAAAATCTTATGGAAATGATAAAAGCATCAGGATTAAAAAAATATTATGTGACAGATAACTACGAAGTCCACGCACTAGACGGAGTAAGTCTGTCTGTAGAAGAAGGGGAATTCCTCGCAATCATCGGTACATCAGGAAGCGGGAAGACGACATTACTTCAGATCCTGGGCGGCCTGGATGAACCCACTGCAGGTGGCGTCTGGATACGCGGCAACAGTCTGAAAGATATGACGGAAGATGAACGCACGATATTCAGGAGAAGGAATATCGGATTCGTATTTCAACAGTATAATCTGATCCCTGTTATCAATGTATATGAGAATATCGTACTTCCGCTCAGACTGGACGGTGCAGAGATTGATGAAAAATTGCTGGAAGATATTGTTAGAACGTTAAAGATTGGAGAAAAGTTAGAGAATCTCCCGGAAGAACTGTCCGGCGGACAACAACAACGAGTGGCAATTGCAAGGGCGTTAATGGTAAAGCCGGCAGTACTTTTGTGTGACGAGCCAACAGGAAATCTGGACTCTGTCACAAGTATGGAAGTAATTTCATTGTTGAAGACTTGTGCAGCAAGATTCCACCAGACGGTGATTGTTGTGACCCATCAGGAAGCGATCGCACAGATGGCAGACCGTATCCTGCGCGTAGAAGACGGGAAATTATACAATGCGGAGGTGTAATGAAATGAATGGATTTACACCGAACAATAATACGAACGTGATCCGGCTGCTTTCGGAAGCTATCAGAAAATGTAATAAAAGCAGAAACCGGATTCTTATGGGAGCAGTCGTTTTATGTATTCTTACACTGACATTTGTCTTTGGAACGGCTTACGGAAAAATAAATGCAGAATATACGAAAAATATTCGGATGGATGGAACAACGGCATCCACTTACATAGAAGAGGGAACAAAGCAGCAATATGAAAAAGCACGTTCCTTAGGATATGTAAGAGAAACCGGAAGAAGAATGAAAATGGGTGAAGCCACAGAATCCGGAAAGAAAGAATCTATCTGTTCCATACAAGTGCTGGATCAGACTGCATGGGAAAAGATGATGAAGCCCGCCTATACCGGTGTCCATGGAACCTATCCCAAAAAGCAGCAGGAAATCATGCTTCCGGTAAAGACATTAAAAAAGCTTGGAATTGATAATCCGAAAAGAGGGATGAAGATAGCACTTGATATATCGATCAGCTTTTTTCAGACAGAAAAAGAAGAGTTCAAATTATCAGGCTGGTACAGTGCTTATACAGAAGATAATGGAAGAAGCAAAGCAATCGGATATGTGTCAGAAAAGAAACTGAAGGACTGGGGGTATGATATTAAAGATGGTTCGGATATTCTGATCTGTCCGGCGAATGACATGGACTGGAAAGATACAGAAGAAAAATTATATGAAGATGTACCGATGAAAGACAATTCCCAACAGATCATTGCGACAGATACAGCGAAGAACCGGGCTGTAAAAGAGGTGACAGGAAGTTACGGGATGGCAGCAGTGGAGGCAGTTGTGATTATCTGCGGAATGTTTTTGCTTGTCTACAATGTGATGCAGATCTCCATGGCAGGCGATATCCGTCAGATGGCGCTGCTCCATACGATCGGTACAACGAAAAAGCAGCTCCGTAAGATCTATATCCGGCAGATCATGCGGACGATAGTGCCGGGAGGTATTGCAGGTATAGGTTTGTCGGTTGTGTTATTGCGATATCTGATACCGCAACTATTGGGCAGACAGTATCTGAATGGATATGGAGGCGCAGAAGAACTGCAGATCTTTCGGGTGGAAATCTTGTTGTTAGCGGTAGTCTTCACGTTGTTGGTAATCTTGGGTGCATCGGAACAGGTGATCTGGCAGACTGTAAACAGAACCTGTATAGAGGAAATGCATTACACGGAGCAGAAGGGAAGCAAGAAACAACAGCATGGAAAAGCAGGTCATGCAGATAAAGGAGCAGTCTTAAACAAGAAAAAAAGAAGCGAAATACAGGAACTGTGCTTTATGGCATGGAAGAACGTCACAAGATACAGGCAGGGATTTGTCATTACAGTTAGTTCATTGTTCCTTGGAATAGAAATGTTCCTGATTGTCATGGTGATCACAGATGGAAGTGATTATGCGAATATCATTAATCAGAGACCGGATTTCCTGATCGCAGGGGAATTCAGTGAGTCTGCACAAAAAGATGGAAGCGGGACAGAATATCAGACACAGTCGCCGGATCAAGATCCACTGAGATCAGAAGGAGATAATTTCGAATTATTATATGACAATGACTACGATGAGTTTTCACCGATATCAAAAAAAGTGCGGAAACAATTATGGAATCTTGACGGTGTGAAGAAGAAGGAATCCTACATAACCGAAGGAGCATACGTGCTTTCTGTCATATCCAGAGATGGAATACGCCCGCTGGAAGAGGATACTTATCTGGGAAACAATGTAGAATATGCGGAAGAAATCAGTATTGATTATGCTTCCGGGGCAAAGATGATCAAAGGCCTGGATGCTGATACCGTTCAGATTGTCAGCGAAAATGAGATAAAAGCATTAGAAACATATGTAGAGGAAAACAAGCTGAAAGTCGATATGGACAGTCTGAAAAACGGAACAGGAGTAATGATCATCCATGATCATAAGCTGTCACAAAAGCAGGAAAAACAGGCAGAAAAAGCAGTGGGAGAAACGGTATGTTTATCTCCGTTAAAGAACAAAGAAGCATGCATCCGGTGGAATTCCATGACGGACAAAGAAAGGGATAAGGAAGATGAGAAAATAAAGGCAGAAACGCCGTCTACAGAATATACGTTAAGCGGCTATCTGGATAATCAGGCAGATGGCTTCCCGGAGATTCACCAGACCTGGCATGGTGCAGAAGGAGATATCTATTATCTGGTCAGTGAAAAAGGATTTAACCGTTTATCTACGAAGAGAAAGACATTTTGCATGGAATTAAACGTAGAGAAAAAGAAAGAAAAAAAGATTATGCATGAAATCCAGAAGATTCTTTCGGCAGAAAACCAGCGGCGGAAAAGCAATACACAGACAAGCCCGGACGGCGAAGGAGAAGCAGGCATTTTCTACATTGCAAGATCAGATCTTATGCAGAAAAATGCAGACTACATCCATGGAAACAGAATTATGTTCGGAAGTATCAGTGTAATATTATTGTGTGTCGGACTGGTTAATTATTTTAATATTATGTTTACGGGAATTGTGGGCAGGAAAAAAGAGCTGGAGATTATGAGAAAGATTGGAATGACACGCCGGCAGGAAAGAAAGCTGTTATTGCTGGAAGGCAGCTATTATGTACTGCTTGTCGCAAGCCTTGTAGCGTCAGTTGGATCAATCATACTAAAAGGAATCAACGTTTATATGAGAAAACAGCTTTCTTATTTTACCTTTCATTATCCGGTAGGAGCGATTGCAGGAAGTATTGTAATTATGGAAATAGTGTGCGTTATAATTTGTAACTTACTTATATTGAAAAAAATGAAAAAGTAGGTTAAATAAATAATTTCACCAACCGCGTTTTATCCAGCACAAAAATCGATACATCCATAAAAAGATGCGCCAGTAGCGTACTAAGGATCACACCGTTGGAAGTCAACAGGAATCCACAGTGGAATCCATACCAGCATACGATGGCGGAATAACTTCCCATCAGTACCAGAAGCGGCAGATTTCTTGCGACACCCTGCAGTGTTTCTTTGATATCTTCCAGTGTAGAATCAAAGTACAGGAAACGGCCGACTGCCAGTGTGATAAAATACATGATCAGTGAATCATAGTTCGAATCATGGTAGATGAACTTGATATATAATAAGATCAGAATAATATAAAAGGCAGAGATCAGCCGCACGGACGCCTTTTGTCTGGTCGGAATTGCAGTTAACGGAACGAACAGGATATCGAACCAGTTTGTCATAAATACAGAAAATACCAGAAATAAAAGTAAGATAATGTTCTGGTATTTCTGCCAGTAAAAGGCAGCCTGTGGGATCCGCTCATCGATAATATAATAAAGAGACAGGAACAACAGTACCGAAGTACTGGAAAATACCATCTCATAAAAGCTTTCAATAAGCGAGATTTCTTTTACTTTGTGGATATGGTTCAGTTTCCGGATCTGTTTTGGCGTCAGATCCTGTGTATTAAGTTTATAGTGTTTCTTAAGCTTTGCTGCCAGAATAACGATCGTAAGCACTGCGATCAGGCAGAGCAGGGAGACAAGCATGAAGCCTCCGGCATTCTTAAAGTTAAAATAATGAATCAGATAATATTGGAACATATCATATACCTTCTTTGATGTAATATTTTTTCGGTTACATATTGTAGCACTTTGAAAAAATATTGCAAATAGGAGAATTGCCAGTGGCATGTCCTGTAGATGTGAAATTGAGTTAAGTGTCAAAAAAATTAAAAAAATTGATAAGTTTTAAAATTAAATGCGACAAGAGGTATTGAAGCCTCTGCCGCATTTATTTTTTTACGGTAGATTGAAGTAAAAAGCATAGTGCGGTAGAGCTTAAAAAAACTCTATCGCACTATTTTTTTATCCAAAAATCAGAAAGGAGTGGGAGAAATGCCGCGCAAGTACAAGAGATTGAGCTATGAGGACAGAAAGACCATAGAGGAAATGTGCAGGAACGGAAAGAAAGCGGACGAGATAGCAGAGGCTATGGACGTACATAGAGCGACGATTTACCACGAGCTGCAAAGGGGCGGTGCTGGTGGTGGAAATAGGCAGCAGTACAGTGCAGATATGGCGCAGAGAACAATTTAGAAAATAAAAGGAGAAAGAATGGGAATTACAGTATTAAGTTTATTTGACGGGATAAGTTGTGGTCAAATTGCATTAGAAAGAGCCGGAATAAAGGTAGATAGATATTATGCAAGCGAAATAAAAAAATGCGCAATAGAAACAACAATGAGGAACTACCCAGGAACGATACAAATAGGAGATGTTAGAAAGGCATGGTATAACGACGGAATATTGCATACAGAAAACGGAGATTTTAATGTCGGAAAAATTGATTTATTGATTGGGGGTAGTCCGTGTCAGAACTTTTCCATTGCTAGAGTGTCAATGGGAACAAAGGAAATAGAGGGGCTGAATGGAGAAAAAAGCCGATTGTTCTATGAGTATTTGAGGCTTAAGAGAACAATAGAGCCAGAGTTTTTCCTACTCGAAAATGTAAAAATGAAGAAAAAAGACGAGGAAGAGCTTAATAAATATATAGGCGTTAACGGAATACATATAAATTCAAAATTAGTAAGTTATCAGCTAAGGGATAGAATTTACTGGAGCAATATAAAAGGAATTACAGAGCCGGAAGATAGAAAAATAAATTTCCAAGATTACAAGGACACGGACGAGAAATACTGTAGTGAGTTTAAGGTAAAGAGGACACCGAGCAGAGAGAGAATGTGGAATGAGGGGCGGGGGAGACAAACAGCTGGAAACTGTACCAATATAACAAAAGCAGAAAAAATAGGTTGTTTAACAAGAAAGCAAGATAGATGCCCTAACAGTGGGCTGATTGAGTGCGGGGGCTTTTGTAGGTATTTGACACGAAGAGAAATAGAATTAGCACAAACGTTGCCGATAGGCTACACAGATAATTTGAGTTATAGCCAGATGCAAGATGTGTGCGGCGACGGGTGGACAGTAGAGGTAATAGCACACATATTTAGCTTTTTAAAAAAAGAGATAGAGGAAATGTAGGCGGCAACCGCCGCCGACAAGCAGACGACGCACAAGAAAAGGCAAGAAGTTTTAAAAGAGTGCGCATTATCTTAAAAGGGATTGCAAGAGTATTGAGGGCGTGGCGGTGCTAGACGTAGCGCATGGCTGTGGGTTCAAGTCCCACCGTCTGCATTAGGTAGCAGTTTGGCGAGCTGCGGCAGAGGGCAGCAGGCTAATAGCTGCAATCTGTATACCGTGGAAAAATAG
>ERZ826613.1153-NODE-1153-length-33223-cov-14.485709_pt1 | contig 33223 bp, 51 predicted proteins | sample MGYA00519925_ERZ826613 | MGnify/ENA primary metagenome ERZ826613 (study PRJEB31778, sample SAMEA3449236) | human gut metagenome | biome: human gut; feature: human-associated habitat; material: faeces | place: United Kingdom | collected 2010/2012 ... | reverse complement strand
TCATAATATTGTGCAAGGTAGAATTTTTTTATTTTTTTCAAAAAAGCGTTGACAAACCGCCGTCACGGTGGTATAATATAGACAAGATAAAGGAAAGGAGCTGTTAAATATGACAGTAACAGTAGGAAGCAAGGAAATGATAGTTAAAGAATGGCTTGCTAACAAAATCGCAAACGAGTTGCAAAGAAATTTATATTTTGATGTTTATGTGTTCGCAATTTTAAAAGAAACAGAAAAAGCTGTGTACGCAATGTTGAGCGTTGGAAGTTATCAAAAGAAAACAATGTGGATACCAAAATCTGCATTGATTTCAAAAGATGTTGAGCAGGGAGACGACAGAGCAGTTATTTACACAGACGATTACGAAAAGGCTTGCGAACTTTTCAAAGACCATTGGGACATGTATAATTAAGGAGGCATTAATATGGAAAAATGGTTTGTTACCAAGGAAAATGATATTGAAGTTTCAACTTCAAGTATCAGAAAAGTAAAAACTACGGAAAATCTGCTCCAACTAGGAAACGATAGAAGAGAGGAATGGGCTCAGGTTTTAAAAATCTTTTCAACGAAAGAGGAAGCACAAGCTTTCTTTGAAAAGCAGAAAGAATTTTGCGAAACTTCTGTCGAATATAAATATCATTCGTGGTATATTACCTTTGACGAAATCTTCTTATGCTCAATTGCGGAAGAAGAACACAAGGAACTTTTGGGCGATGATGAAAGCCTTAATGACTTATCCGAGGGTGATTATTTCAGTGGTATTGATGCGTGGGAATGGTACATCGCACCGTATACGAATTTTGATGAAGATGACCCCGACGCAGATGTTATTGAAATAAAGGAAGAGCTTAACTAAAAAATAAAATTTAAAGGAGATTAAAACAATGACATTTAATGAATTTTGTACAGCCAAAAGAGCATTGAACACAAAAGAAATCAAGGTTGATATTGAAATCAGACCTACAGTTTATAATCAGGATTTTTACATTATCGAAACTAAGGAGTACGGAACATTCTGCGCTCCACTTCCGGCACACAGAGAGGGAGACGACTATTATAAATTAGCGTTAAATTACTTGTCGAAACTTGTTCAAGAAATTGAAATTTACTACAACGGCACTGACAAATTTGATTTTATTGAAAATTTCAACAGACAGTTTGTAGAAGCGTATAACTGCAAAACTGTTGCGAAAAAATTAAACATTAAATTTTAATTTTTAAAAGCTCCCTCCCGACATAAGGGAGGGGGAATACAGGAGGAAAATTATATGGCTAGAATAATGGTTTTAGATTTAGGAAAAAGCAGAATTTTTCAGGATTGTTTCAACCTATATACTGGGGAAAATGACCCATATGTGCATTTTTCATTTGTAGACACCAAACAGCTTGATTACCAAATACCAAAATTCTTTTGCAAAATTTATGTGAGCAATGAAACGCAAATTGTTTATGGTAAAGATGTAAAATGCTTTGTGCCTGATAAGCTCGCCGAGTTTTTGATTGACACAACACAGTATAGCACATATCGCCTAGAATTTCATAAGGCTTTTTGTGAAAGGAAAGGTATTAAATTTAATGCGATAAGATATGCCCGGCAAGAGGCTGGATTAACTCAAAAAGGAATGTCTGAAAAACTTGGAATTCCCCAGCGAACGATTGAGAACTGGGAAAGCGATACTTACAAGCCGGCGAAATATGTTGAAACACTTGTCGTTGATAAGCTGCTTCAAATAGCGAATAATAATTAGCCTAGAGCCTGCTGCTCACATATAAATTTTAGGAGGGGTTAAATTTATGAAAAAATTATTAGCAATCATAACAACAGCAGCGCTTATTTGCGTATCTTGTGCAGGCTGTAACGGCAGCAACAGCGGCGTTAGGGACATCACAACGGCAGAGCGTAGCGAGTTAATAGGTTATGACGGTTTAGTGAGTGCAACGGGTAAAATTTCGTATGCATACCAGGACGAAGACGGGTATATCGTAATTGTTCTTGTCGCAGAAAGCAAGGACGAATACAACACTTGGTACGCACAGTTTAAGCCAGAACGGAGCACTCCGGAAGCGGCGGAATATTATTTTGAAAGTCACAGCGGGGATGTGGCGACTTTTTACGGAAAATTCGACACACAAAGAAGTACCAGGTCGGCAAGTAATTATTTGATAGTTACAGAAATTATGCTGAACGGCAAGAAAATCACAGCTAACAAATTCTTCAACGACCCACCGACTGAAGCTCCGCCGGCAGAGCCTTTGACCGAAGCCCCTACCGAACCACCAACAGAACCACCAACAGAAGCTCCTACAGAAGCTCCGACAGAAGCTCCTACAGAAGCTCCGACGGAGGCAACAGTGGGGACGAAGATTTACGAAGACGATAAATTTATTTTTTATTTTGTAAAAGTAGAGCCAAGCTATGATGATTTAAACACTTATTTTACTGTTGAAAACAAAACAAAAGATACTTACTTAATACAATGCGATTATATAACGCTAAACAAAAAAACTTATAATTTTATCATTTTGTCAGATTATGTACAAGGTGATACGCAGTCGCTTATTGACCCGCAGATAAATGACGATTTTGTTGACACAGACTTGTCTGTGTCTTCGGCAGGCGGACAATTTAGGTTATACAATCAAGAAAACGGCGAATATTCAACGATAAAAATACCCGATACCAAAATATAAAAAAACTAGCCCCTCAGTCACTGAGGGGCTTTCTTATACCGTTATTCAAAAGTCGGCGTTAAGGTTTTTCGCCCATTTTGATAATACTCTATCATTTGTACAAGTCGCTTATTCAGCTTATGTTTGTAACCGTCGTTTAATATTACTATATCGCCAACTTCATAATTCTTACCGTAAGTATAGAGAATTCCGTCAATGATATTTCCTGTGATAGCTTCTTCCGTTATTTTCTTTGCGAGTTCTTGTTCTGCCAAAGGCGAAACTAACACATCAACAGCCGTTGAAGAGCCTGCGCCTGAAACATCGTAGCTGCTAAGGTCTGCCCACACCTCGCGGCGTTTAGTTCCGGAACCAAGATTTTCATTAGAACCGGGAACAATAGTCCAGTTGTCGTTAACATCGGGGCCCGTTTTTGCAAGACATATATTATACTGAGTTGCAGCATCTGAATAGTATTCAATTTGTGAGAAATTATCAAGGTCGGGCGAAAATTCGACTTTGTTCAGGTTTTCCTTCGTTCTATCTTTTCCTGCATAAATCGTGTATAACATTTTTTTGTTAGAAAAATCAGTTTTAAAATAGCTCCCTAATTTCTGTTCTTTGAGCATTAAGCGTGTGAGTTCGCCTATGTTCTGTCCGAGCGTCAACTGTTCGCCACTACCGGTCAGGGCAGGGTAGCTGCCTAATGCAACTGTATCAATTTTTCTAGTAGTATTCGACGGCGAGATGATGTTCTCAATTACCAAGCGGCGTGATATATAGTCCGCAGCACCCGAATAGGCTTTGTTTTCGAGAGAAACTCGGCGGTCGAGCAAGCTGTCCGCTCCTCTTCCTGCGATTTTAACAACAGGCGTTTTTTGACCATCGTTAAACTGCTGCGTGATATATATTTTTTCAATAATCATAGCCCTGTCAGAACTATCTTTCTGTAATAGCCTGTCTTGCTTAATCAATTCAAGAATGCCGTCAAAATACGGCATTCTGATTTCAAACTCGTCACAATCATAAAAATTCGTAGTCCAAATGATACTAGAGCATTGACTATCTTCCAAAATTCCACAATATTTGAAATTTAAATCATAAACATACATTTCCATATTTTTCACCCCACGAAAATTATATAAAATCAAAGCACTGTCTATAGTTGAGCGTGACGGTTCCCGCTCCTGTTCCTTCGACATTAACTGTGAGTTTTGAAACCGAGCGTGCAGGCAGCTGTATAAATGTCGAGCCGTCAGCCCTTTTTGGAATAACATCAGATACGACCGTACCGCCAGCGGCCGAATATGTGAGCTTTGCAGATTTACTGCCCTTCACGGTATTTATTATCAACGAGCCGCCTGTGGAAATATTTAATATAAATTTCAGAGTGTCAGAGCCAAGTTTTACGATTGGGTTCATCATTGAATTGCTGCTCGTAGTGTTGGTCTTAACCGTGAGCTTAAATCCTGTTGCTTCGCCGTCATTATTACAGCTGAAAACAGCGGGGCTTGTGGCACTAATAGTTTTTGTTTGCGATTCTGGTGTAAATAGATAAAACAGTGGATTTGTCGCTGTTAGAGTAACTGTTACGATTTGTTTCTGCACTTGTTCAGAAAACGGACTTACTTCAAACGCCGTCACAGTGGCGTATATGTAATAGTTTTCTGTATCAGTGCGTATTAAGAAACGCCTTTCTGTGCCAGAAGGCATTAAATTGAACAGCTTATATCTTCCGTCCTCAGCGTCATTTCCGCTCGGAACAATTTTCAGCTGCATAATCCTGGACGGCTTACTGTCGCCTTCGATGTTCACACCTACACCGTTTGCACAAGCAGATGTAGCAAGCTCTGTTACGCTGTCAAAGCCGCTGGCGAAAATGACCTTGTGCCCCTCTTCGCCGAGCCATTTGCGTTGTCCGCTCGGTAAAGTAACGCCAAATCTTATCATTTTTTATACATCCTCCTTATTTGTTAAAAACATTTTTAGTGTTACGGTAAACATCAAATGCCGATAATCCTTGATTCATAAAATTTTGGTGAATTTCGGTGTTATAGTAATTTGAAGTAAGCGGATTTTGAGAATTATCTTTTTCGGCCTGTTCGGCAAATCCCCAGGTACCGAAATAGTTTAACGCTCCGCCACGTTCAGAGAGTTCTTTCATAGCTCCGTTGATGATTTCCTCGCCTGCTTTAGTGCCAAGTTTTCTGAAATATTCACGGTTTAACTCTTTTTCGATAGTTGCCTTAAATTCATCAGCAGCGTTTTTTATTTTTCCGTCTTTTATGCCTTGCCGTATACCTTTTTTAAGGTTTTCGGTAAGCTCTTCGCCTGACTTCCTGGCACTCTTATTCGTAGCGTTAGTTTTCTGTTGCGTGGTCGCTTTGTACTTTTCAAGTTCTTGTTTTGCTAAATTAATAAGCGATTCCATATTCGTTAGCTCTTGCTTATTGACCTTAGCACCCTCAACCTGACTAGCTGCTTTCATTTCGTTGTACTTACTTGTTAAAGTTTGTATTTGTGCTTCGAGCGTTTTCTTTGTGCCTGAATCAGCTGTAACAAATTCATTTTTCAGCCGAGATAAAGCTTCCTGCACCTTTTTCGTGTCGCCGCTAATAATCGCTTCTTGCGTCCTTCCGTAATTTTCGATAATCGCATTGTATCCAGACAAAACTTTTTCAGCTTCATTTAATTTTGTATAAAGTGCATTGTCGCCGCTTTTTAACGCGTCGTCAATTCTGCGTATATTTGCTTGCGTTTGTACTTTCTGTGTGACTAATTTGTTATACTTATATACATCGAGCTTATCAGTATTACTGATTTGTTGCGTTAGTTTTTTAAGCTCATTCTGTTGCTGCTCTTTCTGCTTTTCGTAAGCACTTATATCTGAAAGTATTTTGTTATAATTATCTTGCGCAGAGCCTTGTTTCGTTACAGCCTCGCTATAGCTATCCTCATATGAGCTTAACATCGACTTAGCCTGTTGCAATTTCAGCGTATCTTCAACAGTGCCTTTCAGCTCTTTCCACTTTTCCACAACGCCGTCTACAATTTTGATTTCGCCATTTTCGCCCATTGCTTCGCTAAGTTCGTTCGCGATAAATTGGGCGTGCTCTTCATAGCCGTCTTTTATTTCGCCATTTTGGTCGACAATTTTCTGCATTTCATCCCACAAGCCCTCGTAGTAGCTATATTTGCTTGTGTTATCGTCGGCAGCTTTCTTAATGCTTTCGTGGGTGCTAGTGTAAGCGTCACTAAGCTCATTTACTTTATCAATATGCTCTTGCACATCGGCAGGGAGTGAGAAGCTGTTCTGCTGCAACGCAAGAGCTACGCCGCCGATGGCTGCAGCAAGTGCAGCAACTACAGCTGTAACTGCGCCTACTGGCGTAGCTATTGATGTTATAGCTGAGATAAAATTACCGACTTTGGTTATAGTCCACATTCCTGCAATAATCCCGGCTATCGTCGTTAGTACCGGCACAATAGTCGGTAGGTTAGCTTTCACCCAAACTACGCCATTTTTGATTTCAGGAATCGCTTTTTCAACAACGGGCTTTACAAAATCTGTTTCAATTTCTCGCCACATCTTGGTAAGCTGAGTATTTACATCGTCATATTTTAAATCTTTAATTTCAGTCATAGCGTCTGTGGTCTTGCTGATTTCCCCTTGCGTGTCGGTTAATGCCTTAACAGCATCAACGCCGAGGTCTTCCCACATTGTGCCGAATAAATCAACGCCCGCCTGATTCTGCTTGACTTTGTCCTGCATATTGAAAAGCCTTTTTAAAACTTCGTTGGTCGCTTTCTTCGCAGTTTCGCCGCCTTTCGCAAACCTAGACTGTAAATCAGCAATGCTGTCGCTCGCACTCTCGCTTCCGTCTTCCATTTGTTCCGCCGTAGCTTCGGCAGAATAGCCCAGCAGGCTGAATCCCTCTTGTGTAGTAGTCGCTGTGTCTTTAGTCCTGATTCCGAACTCTTTCATAGCGTCGCCTAGCTTATCGACGCTAAATGTTCCCTCAGCTGTACCGTTTTGCAAACTGTTGAACATTTCTTCCGCACTGAAGCCCAGCTGCTTGTAATGCACAGAATATTCATTTACTGTGTCTAACAGGTCGCCGTTTTTGTTAAGTCCAGCCTGTGAAGCTTGTGTAAGCATATTGAACGCTTCGTCGCCAGTCGTGCCGAACTGCTCAACCAGCATATTCACAGCCCGCATACTTTCTTGAACATCATAGCCGAATGTTTCCTCAAGCAACATTGCTTTTGCGGTGTAGTCCTCAAGCTTAGTGCTGTCCATTTCGTTAGTTTGCTGTTGTACCTCAGCCATTGCCTCAGCTATAGCCGTCCTGTCACTGCCGTATGCGTTATTGTAGAGGCTATCAATAGCCTCATCGTATTCTTTACCAATAGCACCCGTCTTGGCTGAAAAAGAGTTATAAGCAGATTGTGCACTAGACAATTCAAGCACCATATCTTTGATTTTTCCTGTGACTTTCTCAATGCCGTCCGACATTAAATTTGACATCACATCTTTAGCCATAGTATAGCCGTCTGTTTTGCTTGCTGCGTCGTTTGCTTCTTCAAAACTTTCAGCTAAATCATCTGCTGCATTTGTTGCTTCTTTTTCCGCAGCTCTTACATCGTCAAGTCGCTGCGAATATTTGTTATATTCATTAACGACCTTATTCAACGCAGCTTGCTGATTATTAAGCTTAATACGCATATTAGTCGCCTGGGCACTGTTTTCGCCATACTGCTCGTTTGTCAGCTTCAACTGCTTTTCTACAAGTGCGAGTTTATTCTTCTCTTCCTCTTGCACTTTATCCAGCGACTTCAACTTTGCTTCCAGCCCGTCAGTAGTATCTTCCCAATCCTCCATAGCCGCACTGGCAGCTCTGAACTCTGACTGTGCCTCTTTAATCTTCCTGTTAGCGTCTGTAATGCCCTTTTTCAGCTCTGAAATATCAATGCTATACTTATATGACGCTTCGTCTTTTCTCGCCATTTCGGCTCACCTGCTTCCTTAAAATAAATCGTCGTCTTTAGCTCTCACCCTGTTGCTTTCTTTTGAAATGCGTCTGACTTGTAAGAACTGCGAAACATTGTCAATTACATCAACAAAAAGAGCGTTGTCGATTTCAAAAATTGTGCAATTAAAATTAATAACCGAATTGAATTTAACGCTGCATAAACTTAAAAAAAAGGACGGCACAGGGTCGCCGCCTGTACCGCCCTTTGAAATTTTGGGTGTTAATTTATTGTTGCAATAGTCAAAAATTTGCTTTTGTATTTCCAGAATAGCGCACATCAACTCGCTGCTGTCAACGCTAAGTATCGACATCAACTCTTGGTAGTTTGTGGAAAGCTTCTGTGCAAAGTCGTCAATATCTGTTGTTTCGTTAAATTCGCATAATTCAAAAAGACGCAGCACATTTTTGAAAGTTAATTTATATAAACTAATCATTGTGTTGCTACCGAGCTAGCTTCAACTGGCAGTGTGACTTTTTGGAAAAATTTAGTCGCAGTGACTGTCGTGCTTTCAGGAACAATATAGTTCCTTATGCTCTTGGTGACATTACCGGTGCCTGACGGTGCCGGCAATGTAAACTTACACACGGTATCAATACTTGTGTATGTGATTTCCTGCTCTGTAGCTTCTGTGCCGTCTGTCTCTGTGTCGTATGTTTCGTCACCAATTGCGAAAGTGCCCTTGTAGTTCCACACAAGCATCCTCTGACCGCTAGTTAGCTTATATAGATAGCCCAGGGCGAAATACTTAATATCAGGTGACGCTACTTCAACAATGCTATCGCTTTCGCTAATGTATGAATTTCCTGTGATAAGTGCTTTAACTTTGTTTCCTAGAACCGTACCTTTTAACTTTAATGTCGTTGGGCCCTTTGCCGTCAATGTTTCAGCAGCAATGTTGTCACAGTAATAAGTGTCTGACTTACTATCCACAGCCTTGCCTATTTCGCTGGTACCCATAAGCGAAGTAACTTCGCCAAATGTAATACCGCTGTCGTCGTCCTTAGTCACTTCTGCGATTACGGCTCCTTCAATTCCTCTAAATCTTACCTTTTCAATTTCATTTGCCATAAATTTTACCTCGTTTCTTTAAAATAAATTTCAAATATTCTTCCAAAATGTTCCTTGTCCGAGCTCGGTGTGTCTGCACCGTCATCGGGACAGAGCCACCCGTATGCTTTAAGCTCTTTGCGCATTTGCTCAAACACTGTATACAGCTGCGTTATATCTGTGCTGTAGAAATACAAGCTAACAGCATATTCAAGCGTCGTTGCACTATTGTCGAAATAAGCACTGTATTCTGTATAAGTATTATAATATGTGAAGAAGCTCTCGGGATAAGCTATGTTTTCCGACAATGAGCCTTGTCTATATACTTCATAGCCCTTGGTATTCAGAAACCGTATAAGCCATTTTATCGGATTTTCAGCCATTTTTATGTGCCTCCTCGCAAGATTTGTAGAATATATTTTCTTGTATTTCGGCAACAGCTTTCTTTGCCTTTGCGCCTTGCACAGCATTTTTTAAACCCTTGGCGGGCTCCATTGTTTGCGTGCCGTTCATCAAGTAAATTGAGTGTGGAGCTTTCGCAAAATCAAATCCTGTATCAATTTGAGCTTTTGACAATTCCCACTCGACCTCGTGGTCTTTAATTATTGACGATTTAATCTGTGACGGGTCGCTCCTATATTTGCCTTTGGCAGGCAAATATTTATCTTCGGTGTGCTTGTCCGCTTGCTGTGCTATGTAGTCTTGTGTCGCAATTAGTGCCTTTTCGACAGTGCTTTTTGTGTCAGCTTCAAGACGCCGTAACTCGTCTAAAAACTCTTGCAAAGCACCGTATTCAATGCCCCATTTCTTTGACATATTATTTATTCACGCCCTCAATAATTTCAATTTTAAACTGCAAATACTTATTTTCGCCGTTGATGTTTTCGGGCGAAGTAATTATTCGCCACAAGCGACCTTCTTTGTCTTTTAGTCTGCAATTAGCTGTTATCTTATCGTTAAAATAGCAGTCGACTACAGCTGTGTTCTTAATAACAGTTACTCCGTTGACGACTTCCTCTGTGCCACCAAAGGTGCGTTTACAAGCCCAAAAGCCGTTACCTTTCGTGTAACCTATTTCGAGCGTGCCATATTCAGTGCGTTTGGTTGTTGGCAGCATTAACCAAAACAATGTATTAAGCCGTTGTGGAAAACTATATGCCATTTCTCGCTCACTCCTTCGGCCGTGTGTAAGTCAATGCACGCTCGCTGTCGCTTACTCCTGCGGTTGTTGGGTCTGTAACAACACCGAGAAGGGAGAGGACAACAAAAACCGCATTGATAACCGCGATTAATTTGTTGCCGAGGTCGCCGAAATCAAAGTTGAAACCAAAAACGCTTGCTATAACTTGTATTAATAACAAAACTGCCGGAATAAAACTTAGCCAGAAATTTTTGTTTTTAAATCTCACTTGCCAATTTATCATTTTCGTATTCATATCTCCTCTCTAAATTTTCAATGCGATGGTTTGCTACTGCGATTTTTTCCGCCTGAACACGAGTTGTTTTTTCAAGCTCGTATGTGCGTTCAATTAAATTATTATGTTTATTAACTCGAATTTCGAGCTGCTCAATGCGATAATTAGTTAATTTAGTATTAACAACTATACCGAACAAGCTGCCAAGTGCAGAGCCTGCAAGGCTGATAAGTGCCACGATTACTGCTTCCAAATACATCACACTCATTTCAGCTGCTTATCCAAAGCGTTATTGATGATTACTCTAGCTTTTGAAACAGTATATTCAGTAACAATACCTGTTTCTTTTTCGCCAATAAGCTCCTGAATCTGCTTTGTAGCCTCTCTGGTACCGTCGCCAAAACCTAGCTTAGTATCCGTCTTAGCGTTGATAAGCTTAAGTCGTCTAGCTATATCACACACGGTTTTATAACAAGCGACGCCTAAATTCCAGTCGCCAACCTTTAACTGCTTAAACCTTGGCGTTGCGGTTATCTTTGTATTTATAGCGTTTCGCAAAGCTGTTATAGTCTTAACGCCCGCTATTCCGTCAACTTCTAGCTTGTATTTTCTCTGCACCTCCAAAGTTGCCTTGTAAGTACCGCCGCCAAAGCTGTTTGTATTGTCTACCTTTGACTTAATTATGCCCAATTTCTGGGCTTGCTGCAGCAATGACTTATATGCCAAAACCCCGTCTGATTTATCGCCTTTTTTGAAATTCATTTCGCCTACCTCGCTTTCCGTGTTTAATCGGAAATATCCGTTAATACATCCGCTTGTACGATTATACGCCTTTAGTTTAACTGTACTTGTATCGTTACTATTGCCTGCATTACCCTCGACAGTATAGATGTATGTATTATCTACAGCGTACACGATGCCGACGTGGTCGCTGTAGTACCTATCTTGATTTGTGTATCTGCCGGCATAGTTCCAAGTAAATGTCACGATGTCACTAGCTTTTGGCGTTGTAGATGATGATGTATATTCGCTTTCATACCATTTACCCTGTGTCTGATATTCTCGAGCGAAACACCCTGCTCCATCCGTTTTTATGCCTGTAATACCTGCTTGAGCAAGACACCAGCTGACGAACACTGCACACCAAGCAACACCATACTGCTCACTGCCATAATACCATTTGCGGTACTTATATGGTCCGTTACCTACTTGCGATTTAGCTATACTTACTAGCTTTTTCATTTGCTTTTTAGTAATAGCCATTTGTTATCACTCCTCCACTAGATTTTCACATTCCAGTGAAATCAATATTTCTTTAACTTCACCCTTAAGCCTGTTTGGCACACTCTTAAAAGTTCTTTTACCCTTTATAATAAGAGTAGCGTAAATTACTGCCACAGTTGCCACCTCCTTAAATGATGTAATTAATTCATACAACCGACTCATAAAGTTCACATAGAGCCTCCTGGGTTGCTGTTATTTCTTGCTCGAGTTTTTCTAGCTTATCTTCTTCTGTACTTACATCGCTTGCCAAAATTAATTCTTTATAGTTTCGCTCTTCATCGGCTGTCATATCACGATATACGCCATTATCACAAATTCTCATACTCGCACCTCATCATTTATAATAAACTTCAAATTTTGTTCCGACAGGGAATACATCTGCATCTGATGATACAGTAATAGTAATTCCATTTTTCGCTTCGTCGGTTGTATATGTAGGATTCATTGTTGCAATAGCATTACTATAAACTCTAAACGAACAGTCATTGTAGGGAAAAGTAGCTGGGTGTTTTTCAATTTTCAAACATATACCATATTGTACTGAGTAAGCTGCTGTGTATGTATAGATTTTATAGCTGCTCGTTGCTTTTTTGTAATAATAAGACGGCTTGAATTTACATAAAATACCTTTTGTGTAGACATTTAAAAAACAAACATCAAAATCATCTGTTTCAAGAAATATTTGCTTAACTTCTTCTGTTGTTTGAACATAAGCCCTTTTATACTCTTTTTCCGTTTTGATATTTCCTTCGCCTAAAATTGATTGATTATTGATAGTTTTAATGTTTTTACTTGCAATAAGTTTGTCTTGCTTACTATCAAGCTTGTTTGACAAATCGCTAGTAACAACGGTTGCAATGTCCTGCTTGTCTTTATCTGTGAGCACATAGTCGCTGCCAGGCTCACCCTGTGGACCGGCAGGACCTCTCGGGCCGGTGTCGCCTTTGTCGCCCTTAGGTCCCTGTTCTCCTTGTGGACCGGGCTTGCCGACACAAGGTATTTCTTCGCTCTCGGTGCCGTCAGTATATTTCAGCTTAAACCAACCGCCGCCTTGCTCAACGTCAAGTATTAACTTGCCGTTGGTACCATCATCATATTTCAGCTGTTCGACAAGCTGAAAAAATAACGGTGAAAACTTACCCTCGCCGGCACCAAAATTCCACAGGTCGAGGACGCCACGGGCTATAACTCCAACAGCTTTGGCACTCTCCGCTACAGTGTCTTTAACACCTGCACTTTTTATAATCTGTTGAGCCTCCGTGCAATACAGAGGCAGAACAGAAAGGAAATTTTCATCAGTTGAGCGTTGTAAAAGTAATGAAACTTTAACTGCGATTTCGTCAATCGTCATAGAACATCACCCTTATTTACCTGAGCTAGGAGTTGCGGCCTTTTTAATCAGGTAAACGCCGTTTGTGTCAGCAAGCTTACCGTCGCAGATAAGAACCATATTGTTTTTAGTTTCGTGTGTATCGTGGTCGTACCATTCGTTTGCGGTAATCTGCAAATTGCTGTTCAAAACATAATTTTTGAGGTCACAGAAAATTGCAACAACATCGCCAACAGCAGCACTATCAAACGATTTAATAATATCCCCTTCGGTAGTTTCAACGTGCTTGCCTGCGAAATAGTAAGTCTCGCCGTTGTCAATACCGTAGTTTGTGCGTGCTATAGGCTGACCGTCAGCGTCTACCATACCATTGATATAACCGCTGTATGTGCTTTGCTCCATAATGAACTCGCCGTTCTGGTAAGACTTCTTGATCTTAGCAACAACCTTCTTCTGCCAAGCCTCCCAGGACTTAAACTCTGCCTCTGTTAGTGAGATAACATTGCCAGTTGGCACCCTTGTGTCCTTTGTTATGCCCAGCGGCTTGTCTGTGCCGGTGCCGTTTACAATAGCACTTTCAATCGCCTTGACAATTGCCTCAGTCATCAGAGGCACAAACAATGCCTTGAACTGGTCATATGCCATAACTTCGACAAATAGTGAACGGCTAACTTTAACTTCAAGTCCATATGCGTTGAAAGTTATCTTTTCATCAGCCTTAATTTTCTGTGCATCAGTTGTAGCACCTTCGCCAAACCAAGTTGCTGTTGGCTTCAGTGAAAGTACTGGAATAGAGTAGCCAACCTTAATATTGGTCTTTGTAACCTTAGCATAAAGGTTGCCATAACTCTCAACCTTTTGAATAATCTCGGTTGACAGTTCGGTAGGAATAACAGCCGACGCATCTGTTGTAGTTGTTATGCCGGCTTCGTTTTTAATTTTTGTACCGCGGCAGAAGAAATCCATAAACTTGTTCTTGTACTCAGTTGTATTGAACTTATCTGTTACAGCTGTGCCGCCTGCTGTGCCCTTAACATCCACACTGCCCTTCGGCTGTGGTTTCTGCTGTGCCTGCCAAGCATTCTCAATTTCTGCAAGCTGTGCTTTGCAGTCGGCAATCTCTGTGTCAATACTGTCAATTTGTGAAAATCTGTCCTTGATTTCCTCAGCCGACAAGTTTTCAATGCCGTTTTTAAGCTCTGTACGCTTATTTAACAGAGTTTCAATTTTGTTTTCAAAATACTTTTTCATTTCCATTTTTATGTCCTCCTAATAAATTATTAAAAGCTTTTTAAGCTCTTCAGTTAAATTGATGTCTTCGTTCTCTTGCGGTGTGTTTTTATAAAAATTATAAAATTGAGAACCGCAATTCTGTAAGTTGATGCTTCTATGTTCGACTTCAATATTTTTAAAATATTGCTGTGCTTTTTCAGCTGTAAGCCAAGTTTCTGCTGCAACCATTTCCGCAATAGTTTCTTTACTCACGCCGTCTGCAAGGTTTTCATAATACACATTTAAAATGCTCTCTTCACAATTATCTAAAGCTTCAGCTAATTTTCTCATATCATCTGCGTTACCATAACCACACGCAGAAGGGCTATGTACCATAAGCTGCGCTGATGTTGGCATTATGATTTTATCGCCTGCCATTGCAATAATAGACGCAGCACTTGCCGCTAAACCGTCGATATAAACCGTCTTGTGTCCTGCGTAAGATTTAAGCAGGTTATAAATCGCAATACCACCGAAAGCGTCGCCGCCACCCGAATTAATGTGGATATTTACTGCCTTGTAATCATCTAAATTACTAAGCAAATTAACAACATCTACAGGGCACCTGTCGGTGCTGCTCCATTTGCTGTAAACATCCATACAGATGTCGCCATAGAATATCAGCTCTGCTGAATCGCTGTTGTTCTGTGCTTTGAATGTAATTGTGCCATTTTTAAGTTCGACTTGTTTTCGCACCGTCTTCACCTCCTGTCTGTGTCTGTCCTATTTGGTATTGTCGCGCATCGTTTGCATTAACATAATTCAAGCTCTGCATTCTCACGCCCTCCAATTCAGCGAGAGGAGGTAAACCAAAAGCTTGCCTTTTCTCGTTTTCAAAGACACTTCCGGCGTCGCCCAAAATACGCATAACCTCAATAGTTTGTTGCATATCCAAAAATACGAGGTCCTTTGGATAAAACTGTATTTTATTTCCTCTGGACCTCTGATTTCCGTTAAACAGTGCTTTTGTAAATGCTTGCGACAGCCGTATAACTATCGGCTCAATGCAAGTTTGATAGAACGCTGTATATTGGGGTGTGGTATAGTTTGCTTCAAGTACCGGCAAGCACATCTTAAAACTTCTACAAATTTTCTTGTCAATGAACTCTAGCGTGTCTTTATCGACAAATTTTGTTTCAGTGTTAAGCTGTTGAAATTCTTGCTGTATATCCAAGACGCCGATTTTTCTTGAGTTGCTCTCGATAGTGTCAATAAATTCATCTGCAACCTTTGTGCGTTTGTCGTCAGCAAGCATTGTATTTGTTTTCACGATACCGGTAATGCCATAATTTGCTTTTACAGCATTCGCAACGCCCTCAACCAATGTTTCGTTGACTTGCAAAATTTTCAACAACGCAGTGTTGTTTTTTCTGCCGGCACTGTCTCCGCCAGCAAATTCATTCGCTGAGAAATTCATTCTGATGTGGATAACATCATCGTAATTCATAGCGATTTGCTCGCCGTTTGCAAAACTAAACCTTAAAAATTCCGTGCCAGCACTGTCTTCAATCAGCTCAACAAGTCGGGGGTTAATTGGATATAATGCCTTATAAACTCGCCTTGTTTCACCTGTAACCGCATTTGTAAATTCGTCAAAAATCGGAACAACATAGCAGTTATCTGTGCTCAAAAGCATAAAACAAATTTTTTCCAAAAAATCTGCCGAAGTCATCCTCCGGTTAGGATTTTCGAGAAGCTTCTGTAAGTCGTCCGATATTGGTATCGTATCATATCCGCTGTCCTTGGTATGCTGTGGGCGAAGCTTAGAAACCTCGCTCGCAATGCAGGAAATGCATTGCATAACCACATCAGAGGCGAGAATGTCTGAACCAAAATTTGAAAAGATTGGAGTGCTGCCGTTAAGCAGTTTTACATAAGTGTAGGCTTTGCTAAATCTTTGTAATAGCTTTTTAAAAACATTAATGTTTCTCACCGCCTTTCTGCGCTGTGTTCTTTATAATTCAATTTTACCATTCATTAAATCTGGCAATATTGCGTCCCTTAATTCTGATAAATATTGATTTTGCATTGTATTAAGTAAAGCAATCTGATTTTTCCATATTGTTAAAAAATGAATAAATATATCCGGCAACAACTCTTTATCGTTACACTTGAACATAAATTCATTTTTGTTTTTGGTAAATTGGATATAATCAGACTTTTCAATCTTAATGCCTAATAATTTAGACTGTTCATCTGCAAGTTGATTTGAATTTTTGAACTCATTTTTATAAAGCTGAATATCAAACCCCATTTTTTTAGCAATCGTCTCATTGATTACTAATTTGCAAGCGTTCTGCATTTTAGTAATGTAGTTGATATTGTCGGCTATTTCTTGAAAATCTCGGTGCTTATGTTCTTTTTCCTCAAATTCTATATATTTTGACGGAATAAAAATATACTGATTTTTTGCAATTTCGTTATTTGTTTTTATGGCTGAAAATTCCGGAATATTTTTTCTACCGTCAACCACATCAATTATTTTTTTAATGTTTTCATCAGCTAATACATTATACGATTTTTTATATGTTCGTTTTGTGTGAGATTTTCCACCAAATTGGCCGTTTTGTTCTCGCTCTTCAAATACAAAGTTTTTACGGCTGTCAATAAAACAAATCTCGCCTTTATGTGATTTGTTTTTATTTAAAACCAAAACACAGGTTGAAATACTTGTTACTTCAAACATTTTATCAGGCATAACAATGACCGTTTCAATTAAGTCATTATCAACTAAGTACTTCCTTATATCAATTTCATTATCTTGATTAAATATTCCGTTTGGCAAAATTAAAACAGACTTGTCAGCTTTTGCTAAGCAGTTCAAAACAAAAGCATAGTTAGCATTGCCAGCAGGAGGTATAACAGGAAATCGACTATCATTTTCTAATAGCATTGGTGGTTGCCATTTGATGTTATACGGTGGGTTACTAATCGCAACATCGACTTTAAAATTCGGCATATCATCCGCAATTTTTACCGTACTATATTTTTTGTCACTACTTAGCTTATAAATTTTAAATTTTTCTTGCTTCAACACATCGCCGTTAATAACATAGCCGTTTGCGTTGTGTAAGCAGAGATTGAATAATAAAAACGGAATAACATTTTTATCTAGTTCTTCAATATAAACATTTTCCACTTTATGATTTTTAATCATTTGCAAAGTCAAGGCGCCGCTTCCCCCGCAGCAGTCATAAAGTGTTTTACAATTTCCTGCTAATGCAGTTACTAACTTAGCAAGACTCTTTGGCGTAAAGTCTTGCTTCTTTTCTTCTCTATCTGCTTCGTAATACTGCCACAACGCTTGTAACCAATCTTTGCTATCATCGACAATTTCGTTGTATTCGTCAAAAAAATATGTTTCGTTATTTAATACAACTTTCATTAAAGCTTCGCCAATATCTTTTACTTCTGAAACATTACAAAGTTTTAATATTTTGTTTTTAAATTCAAGTAATTCCATTTTTTACCTTACTTTAATAAATTTTGAAAATCGTTAGCATAGCGGCTGTACATCTCTTCAAGCATTACAAGGGTTACAGCACCGTCTATTCTTTTTTGACTTTCGGATTTCACAAGCATTCCGACTTGGTAACTGTTTACCTTTAGCTTCGCATTTTCAAAACACCAACGGTCTACAGCGTTCTCGTTATAGTTGATATATTTACAGCTGAAATCAGTTTCAGCTTTTTTCAACGCTCCGCCTAATGCTGTGCCTTGTTGCAGCATTATTAAATCAGTGTTTTTCTGCCAACCGTAGTTGACCATCTGATTTATGAACGACAACGCAAATTTTTGGTCGTAACCTAGCTTGTACAACATTATGCCGTGTTCTTGATACAGCTTTTCATAAAACCAATTTGCAATAAAGCTTTCATCGACCATATTATCGCCGGCAACGGTAACATATCCGTCGGCTACCCACTGTTCGTATTTAGCTCCTGCGGTAATATCTGTTCCGAGTTTTGTTGCCGGAATAAAGTAATGTGAATAAACATATTTAACCCTGCTGCCTTTACGCATTAACAAAATCTTAACCGAGCAAAGGTCTGTCGTTTCTGCGAGGTCTACGGCAGCTAGGCATTGGCAGCCTCTAAATTCTTCAAGGTCAAATGTTGCCGGATAATCGTAGTCCTCTTGGTTTAGCCAGCTCTCTGCGGTGTTTTGATGTATGTTGAAATCTTTAGCCAGGACAAACACCCTGTCAGTTTTAGACTTCTTTGCAAGGTCAACTTGCTCTCTTAAATAGTCCAGCCTCTTTACCACACCAAGGGAGGGATTGCTTTTTATCCAGGAGCTTTCGTCCTGCCAAATCTCCTCCTCGCTGTCCTGGGTGTATAACCATGGTAAAAAACGCCGTCCGGCAAGGCTTGTATCTTCGCCGTTAATAACAGCTCGTGCCTTTTCCAATTCGCTATCCAAAAAACCGTCAGTAATAAATCCGTTTGTAGTTATGCTGACAATTTTCGGGTTTTCCTTAACAGACTGTGACTGACTTATAGCCATATATAATCTGTTATCTTTAAGCTCGTGCTCTTCGTCAATAAGTGCAAAGTCAATATTCTTTCCGTCAATATGTTTTTGTTCATCAGACATCTTAAATATTGACGAGCCTGTGACAAGGTTTTTTAAGCCCTTGCGATTTCGCCAGGTGTCAGTGTTCTGCGGGTCAAATTGCATTCGCATTTCGTCTATCGTATCATACGCAATTCCTGCGTTTTCGTCGTTCATCGACGCACATACAATTTGCGACCCTCGAGCACCACATACCCATTCAGCACAAGCGATAGCTGACATAAATTCCGTTTTCCCGTTTTTTCTGCCTATCATCATAAGCACTTTTTTAAAACGGTCAATTTTCTGTGTGCAGGCATCAACAAAGCCATACATCGCTTCTATAAACGCCTTTTCCCACAGCAGGAGGGAGAGAGGTTGGCCGTAGAACGGTGCCTTAGTCATTCGGCATATTCCTTCAATAAACTTAATTCGTCTTTCGGCCCTCTGTGGAATAAACACATATTCACTATCGTGCTTTATATCGTCCTCGAGATTTTTTAATTCTTGATATAGCTCTTGACCTACCGTTATTCTGCCAGCTTCAATTTCTGCCAGGTATTCAAGTAAATAGCTACTCATTATATTTTTCTAAAAACGCTCTTAGAGGCGATACCTCTGTGCCCACATCCTTTTTTGCAATATGTTCAAGGGCTTTTACGATATTTATGTACTGCTGTAAAAATTCCTTACGCATTTTCGCCAAAGGATTTGGTTTGATTTTTTCGGAATATATCGGATGCTGCAACACCGTGGGCTCTTTGCGAAGCTTAACCAATTCTTTTTCAAGTGCAACCATTTCTTGCACCAACGGCTTGTAAATCGGGTTTTCGTCGATGTACTCATATATCGTTTTTTCTCTTGCGTTCACGCTGTATCACCTCCGATTTTTTTAAAAAATCTCGATTTTTCTTGTGCGGGTTAAGATGTGACCCCTTCCCCACCTTTTTCCACCCCTAAAGCTTCAAGCCCTGGGGGGTGAGACTGTTGAAAGCAAACCACTCGTCAATATATTTTCGCCAATCTGCTTTGCTTCTTCCGTCTCGACAATGTTCAAGACGATATAAGCACTCCGCTTTCGGCGTGTCTATTAAAATAAGCTTCGCTCCTAACTTGTCAGCCAGTCTTTCACGCTGTATTTTGTTTTTGAAACCCCCGACAATATAGCAGCGCTGCCATTGACCATTACGCACACGAACATCATCGAGGAGCTTGTTATAAACACCCATAACATTTGTCGTTAGCCGTCCGGGTTTTTCATACATTCCCAAACCTGATACGGCATACCACAACTTGTCAATATCAATAAGCAGGTCGCCTTCGTGCAGCTGCGACTGTACATAAGTCGATTTACCCGAGCAAGGTGCTCCATATACGATATACACTACTGGTTTTACATATCCTATACGGCCGTGGATAAGGTTGTGGCAGCGATGATGTACAAGCATTATGTTATCAGGATTAAGTGCAATATTTGCGTCTTTAACATTCGTTGCAGTTAGTTGAATGACGTGGTGTGCAATGATGTCATAATCGTGCTTAATAAGTTTTCCGCAGTGCTCGCAGTACACGATACCGTCTTTTGCTCTTTCAACCTTCAACGCAGTTACTAAATTACGCCATTTTTTCGATGAATAAAAATTTTCATTCATAACATCACCATTCCGGAGGCTTTTCGCCGATAAGGTCTCTTATTGCCTCAAACGCCTTAAGGTCTCCGTCTAAAGCATTCTTAAGCTGTGCCAGTAGCATTGCTTCTTTAACCGTCAAGTTCTTGCCCTTGAGCTCTGCATAGCTCTGTATGGCTTCAAGGTTTTCTTTCTTGCTACCATTCAGCGGCATTGCAAGAACTGTTTCTGCTATATCCTTTAAAAGCTTTCGCTCTCGCCTTGCAGCACCTGAGGCAATGCCGGCTTTACGAGCATTCTCTCGGCGTTCTTCGGGAGTGCGTTCTTCGTTTGGTATTAAGTTTTTTTCATTCGCCAAACCTCCTCACCTCCCTTATTTTACTTAACACAAAAGCCGCCCAAGTGGGCGGCTAATGCGTGTGTTTTTGTTTTAGGGGTATTGTCATAAGTGGTCGTGAAGACAGGACTTGAACCTGTGACACACAGCTTATAAGGCCATTGCTCTAACCAACTGAGCTACTTCACAGCATTTGGAGCCATTGCTGGCCCCGTTTTGGAAAGGCTTTTTGTATCTGGGTCGACGATAAAGACAAGAAAAAGCAATATGCAAATTGTTGACGGAGGAGCACCTGTCAGAAGAAGTACTCTCTACCGCCCACCAAAATATGCTTGAAATAGAGCTTTCGCCGTATTTCACAATACAAGTTTATCACTTACGGGGGTCGCATACAGTGGCATTGGCTTACAAACAGCAAGCTGATTTTTTGTGTATTTTGTACATTATACCATTTTGTTTTCTTTTCTGAAAACCTGTAATGCCTGGCCGTGCCATCTGCAAATTGTGCTACGGTCACTACCCATTTTTTCAGCTGTCTTTTCTATAGTAAGACAATTTATGTACAGATTAGTCAGCACACTTATGTAAGTCAGATTATAAACATTTGCTATTTTAGCCCGAATTTCCGCTTGTAAGTCCACAAGGTGGGCAACTTCTGCGTTGATTTCGTTTTGCAGGTCAACGATTTTGTCAATCGTTTTGTTGCCGCTGTTGTCGCGACTACTCATAACACGCTCTGTTATCGCCACACTTTGAACACAGGAGGCTTTTAACTGTAGCTGGTGTAATTCTTCGACTTTGGTGTTTATCGCCGTGTTGAGCTTTCTAGCTTGGTTTAGATATTTCTTTGCTGTCACCGCTATCCCTCCTCGTATTCATCTTTTGTAATTTCTACAGCGTAGTAATACTCTTTATTTTTAACTATTTCACAGAGATCTTCTGGCTTTATCTGCCAAGAAGCTTTTACATAGCTTTCAGTTTTGCCTGTTTTGTTATCAATGATTTTGTAGTAATACCAGTTTTTTTGTGTTGTCATTCTAATACCTCCTGTATGCTTATAGCTCCATTGCCTAGGCTGCCCTGTATATTAAGCAAGGTATTTCGGATTGCTTGTTTACGTTTTGATGATACCCGTTTGTACTTATCACAAACCGTGCCTGCCGGACATCCCCGTGGCTGTCCTGTGAGCAAACAATAATCGCAGCCATTAGGCTGATTAGACGACGCGTGATATAGACAGCCGTCCCGTTCACATTGTTTAAAACGCTTATACCTCATTTCAACAGTTCCTCTCTTTCTTCGTAGTTTTCACGGTTGAAATAGTCGTCGAGGTGCAGCCTTTCAAACAGCACATCGTCAACCCTGTCCCAAAACAATTCATCACATTCGTTCATAAGTTTTGATAAATCATCTAAAAACTGTTTAACACGCTTTTCACCAAAACCTAAAAACATATACAAACTAAATGCAATAATTTTAAGCGTGCGTGTGATTTCCTCTTGCTTGCCTTTTTTCAGCTCGCTATGTATAAACTCCTCAGCTTCGGCAAGTCTTTTCTTACTAACCGAGTTTTTAAACGGTATTCTTGCTTTCATAAAATACAAAGCTCCTTTTCTTCTTCTTGCCTATTTAGCAATGCTAACATCTTGCCTGTGTAGCATTGCTAAAATGTTTTGCAGAGACATTTCATCTTTAAGAATAGCTAAACATGTTGTGTTAACGCCTAAATTATGAAGAAAATCCGCAAGTGCCTCAATATAATGTAGTCTTTCTGAAACAGCTTGTATCTTGAGGTTTGTGCAAAAATTCATAGTTAGTATCTTAATAGCGTATTCTTTATGAATTTGCATCATACTAACTATCTCATTAACAAGTTCAACAGCAGTAAAGATTTTATTGTCGATGCCCTGCACCGCTTCTGCTTTGATTTCTTCTAGTGTCATACTTCAACACCTCCCTTGAATGTTATTTCGTAGTCGTTTGCAATTTCCTCGTCAACCAATCTGCTACCGAAGTATGTTTTTATCCATACTCTTGCAGTGAATAGATTGTTGAAACATTTACTTTTCCACTGTGCTTCCTTTACCGCCTCTTTAAGTGCACGATTTACTGCATTAACAGATGCATAATAGCCTGTGTATTGCGAGCCTCGCGAGCATACTCCTGTTTCTGTCTGCCCTTCTGTATTTTCAAGTTCAATTATGAAAAACACACTATATTCGCAGTCTCTTGCTCTGCCTTTTGCTTCCTTGCAGTAATCAACTATCTTTCTTATCTTTTCTTCTGCCGTTAGTTTCTTTGTCATTTTTGTTTACTTCCTTTCCTTGCTTATATTGGTTTAAAATAATTTGCAATTCGTCAACAAATTCATAAAAATTCCAATTGTTTAATAGACAAACTGCCTTTTCAAATTCAAGTTCTTTTTTTAGGTGGTTATAGAAAATATTTCTTGTTTCTTTCATCAATTCCAATGGATTGATTTTTTCTTTTATCTCTTCCTTTTGAACATAATTCTGAACCGATAAGCAATAGTTGTTTTCTTGAATTTCTGTTATTTTTACAGTTCTTTCTAATCCATTTTCGTCATCAACAAAAACTATATCACTGTTAGTTTTATTTTTATTAAATACTATAACAATTGTCGAAATGGCTGTATCAGTAAATTTGTTGCCAGGTATGTGAATTATTTTCTCAATATAGTTTTGGTCGACAATCCACTTTCTGATTTTCTGTTCTCGGCCACCTCGATATAAAATTCCCGGAAACCCCATTACCGCAGCTTTGCCGCTATCGCTTAAATAATGAATGATGTGTAGAATAAAAGCATAATCGGCTTTACTTGGCGGCGGCAATACCGGGCATTTTTCAAATCGTTCATCAGCAAAGGGTTCCCACTTAATGCTGAACGGATAATTTGCAATTATGTAGTTGAATTTCTTGCCTTTGAAAGCAGGCAATTTCAAAGTATCACCTGCAACGCCTTCAAAGTTTTTAAGCCTCGTTTTTGCAAATTCGACCTGTTCGCTGTTGATGTCTTGACCATATTTTTTTACTTCATCGTCGAAAACAGAGAGCAGATTTCCAGCTCCACAAGTTGGGTCGTATATTTCATCAACTTCCGCTGGCAATAAATTTCTCATAAACTTGCTTAGCTTTTCAGGTGTGTAAAAAATACCTTTGTTTTTAAAATCCTGCCGAATTGATTTTATAGAATAGTCAGCCATTAGGAACCACCGTGCCCCTTATTTTTCTTACCGGAAATGTGTCTGCTTGGCGTATCGTGGTATTGGACAACTTTGGCCTGTATTTGCTTTTCCGTTGGCATTTCAAACTTACTTGCATTTCTGCTAATAGCATCACAGAGCATTTCCATTGCTACGCTAGCGTCTTTTTGACTATAATATCTTTCAAGCTCACAACCTTTGCCGTCACTAAAATTAACTTTAATGCTCACTTCGTTTGAGCCTATAAATATATCCGTCACATAATCGAAATTTATTATGTGTTTTTTGTCCTTTGAAACGATAGTCAATTAACTATTCCTCCTCAATCTTCCTCGCATTTTTAATCCTTTCCAGCTGCCTGTTTAGCTTAAAGTCGATTTCCTTATCGACCTTTTCATATCCGACTACAAACTTAATTTGCTGCACCGTTATTTCTAAGTCGGCAATTTCTGTGATTAGTGCCTGCTTTGTGATTTCGTTTGCTCTGTAATCATACTTCAAAGCAGCTTGTACAGCTTCGCCGCACTCCTCAGCTAATTTTCTCAGCTGAGGAGAGACACCGTAGTGTTTCAGGATTTCTAAACATTTTTGATTGTTTTGATGTGTCATTTTAATGCCCCCCCTTTAAAAGCTCTGGGTTATCGTATACATTTCCGATGACAGTAAACCACTTAAAATATTCGTTTCGCTCAAACAGTTCAAAATCATCAACAAAATTTCTGTTGCCGTTTTCTGCAACGGCGAACTTGCCGTTATTGCCGTCATAAAAGACTTCGTAGGGTGTTGTATCACCATTGAAGTCAGTGAACTCCACAATATCACCCTCAAAAATCTTAGTACCGTCCTTGTCATTTAAACCTGTATACTGACCGATGGTAGTAAAGTCAACTTCCCAACTGTGGTTACAATCGTCAAGGTCTTGGGCAGGCTGTTCTATAAAATATAACCGTCCTGCACAATCACAAGCTGCTGTTATAAATCCTTTAACCCACTCACCGTTATCTAAACGCTTGCCTCTGAATAATATTTCTCTCATATGTTTTTAACCTCCTAACTTTCTTCAATTAGCACTCTTACATGCGGCTCGTCGCTGTAAAATTTAGCCACTACCAGCTTTGTGATTTGCGAATCGTCATTATACGCTAAGCCGTTAAGTGCATCACAAACTATTTTCGCTATGTTATCGCAGTCGGGCTTTTTTGTAGGCAAAATCGCACCGCTCTGCATTTGAGCTTTTGCTTTTTTGCTCTTACTCTCGGGTATGCCTAAATAAGCCTTGACAGTAACCATAACCGGACCGTCAAACTTAATCATCGGCGCTGCTTTTATGTATTCGGCCCTTACAAGTTCTTCGTAAGCTGCTGTTTTCGCCGGAGTATAACTAACGCTCCGGCCTGTGTATTTGTTTTTAACCACCCTAGGACGAGCCTTGCCTCGTGGCTCTCCTAGGATAACAAGAGATACTTCCATATTCCGCTTCCCTCCTTAGTTAAATTAGTCAAAAATATCATAATCTTTAAAGCTGTTAATGTCATATGATGTATCAGATTGCTTACTCTGCCTCGGCTGTTTAGATTTTGCCATTGCTTTTTCATTATCTTGCTGAAGCCATATGATCACTCTATTTTCAATAGCATCAACAGGTCTCTGCGAGCTGGGATGGCATTTAAGATAATCAAACATTTTCCGCAGCGATTGTACTACATCGATACTCTTGTGAGCCTGCTGAAGAGTGTCTATTTGTTCTTGCGTTACAACATAATTCCCGTTTGTGCACGGAAGTTGAAACGCTGCTCTTCTTTCATTTAATTTACTTTCATTTAATTTACTTTCCTTTTGTGGTTTTTTTGATGCATTTACTTGAGTTTTTGCAACATTTACTTGAGTTTTTGCAACAGAAACATTATTTTTAGATGCACTTATTAAAGCTTCCTGGTCTAATTTTTCATCAAGAAGCCAATAATTGCTCATATCAACTTTGTTTCTAACAGTCACTTCGGAGTAGCGGCGCTGAATTCCAACAGAGGTTATAACAGATTGTGTCAAGAGTGCATCGTTAAAGAGCCCTATATCCGCACAATACTGAATAACTTGTAACACAAAGTTTTTGTCTTTTACCCACCTATTCCCAATAATTCGGATTATCTGAGAAACCAATTTATCTAAAGGAACATCCAAGTAATAGCCGTTTTTATACACCCTGCTCAGGATGATTTGGTACACGGAAACACCAATCGGACCATATTTATTCATTAGGTCCATTATTTTGTAATCATCGAAAAAATCAACATCAAAAGGAAAGTAATCTAGCCCTCTCTTCTTTGGGCGTGCCATCTAATCACTTCCTTGTGCAATGTTTAATTATTTAAAACGGTAAATCACCGTCGTCTAACAGTTCTTCAAAGTCTTCAGCTGTACCGCTTGCATATGTGTTTGCTGCGTTTTGCTGAGCTGGTTGTTCCTGCGGTGCAGAAGCACCGTAATTGCTGTCGTTTTCGCTTGAGGTCTTTCCTCTTCTGTCCCCTGTAAAGTAAACATTGTCTGCAATAACCTCAGTAACAGAGCGGTTGTTGCCGTCTCTGTCCTGATAGGTTCTGCTTTGCAATGAACCGTCAAGGGCAATCAGTTGACCTTTGGCAAAGTATCTGCATATAAATTCCGCAGTCTGTCGCCAGGCAACTACATTTATAAAGTCTGTTTGACGCTCTGCACCCTGCTTAACATAGTTGCGATCAACCGCTAATGCAAAGCTGCATACAGAAATGCCCGAACCTGTTGTTTTAAGCTCCGGGGCGGATGTAAGCCGCCCCATTAGCACTACTTTGTTTAGCATTTAATCAATCCTCCTTTACTTCCCCTGTTTTCGTATCAATTTCAACCTCGTTGCTATTTTCAACATCTACGGGGATTACATTAATTTCGCCGTCCTCGGTATCTCCGAAATCTGCAACTTGTATTGTCTCGTCTGCAACAGTACCTTTCACGAAGTCTGAACGAACCGGTGCGTACTTCAAGACTTTCTTAAGCACTGTTTTTTTCATCATTTCCTCCGGATTTGTCTGCCAAGGGGAATTATTAAATGCCTCGCTGTACTTCTCGCCGTGAGCCATACAATCGTCTACGCTCATAACCTCAAAGCCGTAGCCACCGTTATTAAGACGATACAGCGCATAAACCCACACAGGAGCACCTTTATCGCTCATACAAGGTTTGTGCTTAAGTTTGCTGTCTAAGCCGTATTCAAACTCAAATTCATCATTTTCGTACACTATATGAGCTTCAATGTTTTTAATCTCTCCGCTGCGGTTGCAGAGGTCTATCATTCCCTTGTAACCAACTTGAAATTGACACTCATATATACGCTTTCTGCTGTTGTAAAACGGTATAAGATAAGCCTGTCCAAGTGGAGTGTTCGGCTCAAGTCCAAGCTGTGCAGCTGTCAGCAACGAGCCTATAAAGCTTTGCGGCGAACATTCGGCAAGTTTTGGTGTCTTTGTAATTGCTGTCATGGCCATACGGCTGAACCTTTCAGGCGTAAGCACGCTCGGCAATGCCTTTGCGATTTCCTTCGAATAAAGATTGATATAATCTTTTATTGTGCTGGGTGCCTTCTTGGATTTAATTTGGGTACTGCTAGCCTTTGCTATTGCTCCGGCTGTGTTTGTTGTAACTGCCATTATTATTTCTCCTTCACTAATGATATTCTAAGAGTTCGGCTAGAGCTCTTCTTCAAAAATTGCTTGTAAATATTAGGGTAAGCTTGCTTGAGTGCTCTTGAATCAACTGTAGCTTTTTCCTGTTTCTTAAAGCTGATATTGTAACTGCTCGATTTTCCGTAAGCACACTGTCCGAGAGTTTCTTTTATTGTGTTTTTAATCTCTTCAAGTCTAACTTTCGAATTTGAAAACACTTCATTAACACGCTTGTATTCAGACATTAACTCTTCAGACAAGATTACACTTGTTTCTGTATCAGTTTCAGACGGATATATTTCTGCTATAGCGTTTTTTGTAGCCTCTGAACCGTCCAACTCAGGTGGTATTCCCGGCACTACATAGCTGTTCCAAAAATTGCTTTCAGCACTTACTAAGCTGTTGATTTCATCTTCGTTTCTTTCAATTACGAACCAGTAAAAGCCTTTGCTGAGTATAAGCACTGCAAGATACATCTTTTCATATCCCATAACGGCCATGTAGTGTGTCATTTGTACATAATATGTAAGAGGTATCTCACCATTTTCGAAGTCCGATTTGTTGAACACTGATGTTGTTTTACACTCAAGACCGGCGCTTTCTCCGATTATCTCTCTGTCGATATCTGCTAAGATATAATCGTAATCATCGTGCTGAAACATGTAGTTCCTTCTGCGAACCTTTTTGCCTGTTGCTTCCGTGAATCGTTTTGCAACATATTCTTCGAAATCCCTGCCCTGTCGCATAGCCTCATTATCCGCTGGTGATGATATTAGCCCTTTTTTATCCGCGTATAGTTTAAACAAACTGCTGTAAGGATTGAGCCCAACAATCGTTGATGCGTCAGAGCCTCCTATGCCTGTCCGTCTATACTCGAGCCATTTTTCGTGCGATATGTTTTTGGTCGGTGTCAAAACTCTGCTCATGTAACCACCTCGAAACTTTCTAGCACGCACGCTTCGCAAAGCTCCTCGCCTTCAACTTTGTATAACATCTTTTCTTCGCTGTCGCAGCGGTCGCAGTATAGCCTTCGTACATTTCTATATGGGCATGCGTCGCCAAGGCAAGGCAGCCCACAATCAACACATTCGTTTTCTATTCGCTCCATAATTATTCAACCTTTCCTTTGAGCTTTTCGTACTTTTCATCGCCTAAAACATATCGTTCAAATTCTTCGCGTTCTTTGTCGCTGCAGGGGTAGCTAGGCATAATGCCTTTCCGCGCCTTAAATCTATTGTATAGCGCGAGGATTTCAGGGTCCTTTAGGCTGAGTATGTAATATTTCATAAGTTGATATTTATATCCTTAATTTTTTCCACTGCAACAACTTGATTTTTTCCGCCGCAGAGGATATAATTAAATCGGTTTTATTGTTCTTTGTGCTTGTGGCAGTTGCTGTGCCGCAGGCACTTTTTTTATTGCTGTTCATCGCGCACTCACCTCCCCAGGATGATATTTCTGTAGGTAGTAGCTTCCGTTGCTTATCCTCTTGAGCCTTGCCATAGCTACTTTTCGTTCTCTTTCGACTTGTGCCTTGCCCTTGCAGAACTTGCAATTTTCGCACTGCGTTCTTATCAATGCAGAACATTCGCCTAAGTCAGTCATTGCAAAGCAGTTTCTATTAATGAATCTTTCCATTTGCTTCTCCCTTTTCTATTCCACACGGAACACCGATATAGTCGCACACTCTGCTCCAGCCGTATTTTTCCCCCGTTTCATCGGTACAGCACTTAAACATCCAGTATTCCCATTCCTTTTCATTATGTGCTTTTAGCCGCTCAAAACGGTTTGGACTTTTCTCGAGTTGTATGCCAAACCCACACATACTACATCCAGTTCTTTGAGCTCCTGTTGTTCTCAAAAGTCCGTTCTCGTCTTTCTCAATTCTTCCATAAATCTCAGGAACTGGCACATTTAGGTCAAGGGCAAGCTGTAAAATGTCTTGTCTCGAGAAAATAGCAAACGGAGCTGAGCGGATGGTAGATTTACCGAAATAATTACAGCCGTTAAGCATTAGTGATTTTGCACGTCGTCCGCCCTCGCTAGCCATTAGTCCCAAAAATGGAACACTGTTATGTTGTTTTGCCCAGTCGTTGCAAGGCTTCTCTTTGAGATAGTAGCAGCATTTCGACGATACCTTAAAATTCGGCGTTTGATAGTTTGTACCCTCGCAGTCGTTTGCATAACCACCGAACTTTTCAAGCCACTTTTGCGACATTTTCATACGACTGTTTTTTTGAAAGCCGCCGTACTCTCCTGTTTCTCCTGTGACAATAGCGTGTCTTACTGTTTTGTTCTTCTCTGTCGGATTTTGTAGCAGCTCAATCTTAGCCGCTATTTCTTTAGATAAAACAGGGAACCCGTATTCATTAATCACTTGCGTCTTGCTCTTATATGGCTTTATTATTGTTACGCCTAGCTGCTTATGTATCTCTTGTATTGACTTGTCTTCAAGTATTGAAACAGATACGCCCGGAACGCTATATCCAAGCGATTTTATAAATAAATACAGCGTAATGCTGTCAAGACCGCCTACAGAAACATGAGTGTTTAAGTCGCGAATATTGCACTCTCTTATGAATTCGCGTACTCTTATTTCTGCATAGCGAATTTTGAAGTCGTAAGTTTGCTTTTGTTTAACGATAAAATCAGAAATTTTACGCTCCCGTTCGTTTACTAATTCCGGCGTCATTAAATTTTTTCCCACTGCCTTTTTTCTCCTTTATTTTTCAGTATAACAATTCATACAGTCTTGCATGAATTGCTCGCAGTAGTCTATCGCCTTGCGTAGACCATACATCAGCATATACCATAGTGTCATTTTTAATGCTCCTTTCTGCTTACTTTCCACTTGCCGCCATAAGCGTTTGACAGCATAGCCTCAAACGCCCGGCACTGGCTTTCAGTGTTTCGCCTCGCTTCCTCAACATCTGAAATGCCTGGCGTCCTGATGATAACCTTCGTCGTTCCGTATTTTCCTTGGTCAATGTACTTAACTTCGGTCTGCGGTGCAGCTTCCATAAAATCACCTCCTAACATTTTTATTCGCCTTTGTTCGGCGTTATTCTCTTATGCCGACTTGTCAACATTAATAGTTGCACTCTCTGCTCCAGCAATAAAGGCTACCAGTGCTTTGACTATGTCCTCTTTTTGCTGTTGCGTTGCTTCCTGCAGTCGATTTTCAACTAAGTCTTCTGCGTCTCTTTTGAGAGATGTGTAATTTGTTCTGTAATCCATAAAATCACCTCCAAATAGATTGTAAATACATTATATAACACAATTTATAGATTGTCAATCTATTTTTTGAAAAAATATTGCATTTTTTTGGATTGACAATCTAACGACTATGTAATATAATAGAATTACTGAGGGAGGTGATTTATAATATGGATATATCGGATAGATTGAAATTACTGCGGAAAGAAAAAAAGCTCTCGCAAACAGAATTTGGAGAGCGTGTCGGTGTGACAATAGGAGTTATTAAGAATATCGAACGAAAGCTTGTAGAACCTAAGGAATTATTTTTAAAGCAAGTATGCAAGGAATATCGTGTCAATTATCTGTGGCTGACAGAGGGTGTCGGCGATATGTATAATAATTACGATAACATTTTACTTGAAGAACTGGCGGACGAATATAAGCTCGATGAGCTAGACATTAAAATAATACAGCTGTATATAAAGTTGCCAGTAGAACAGCGTGCAGCTTTTAAGAAATATCTTTCTTCGATTTTTGACAAATAAAAACAAAAAAGTGGTTGACCGGTTAAGAGGTCAACCACCTTTTGCTAATCACTTTTTACAAAAAATCTGTCTATGATTACGCATATTTTTTTGAGCGTCTTTTCGTCCGTTATTCGCATAATCATTTTTATTATGTATTTTTTGTATTTGTCTGCCATTTTTGTTTACACCCCTTACAATTTATAATCCCTAATACACTAATATTTTACAGCTGTGAGCAGGGATTTTCAACAGGAAATATTTTCCAATAAAAATATTAAAACAAATGTTTGTATATATTGTAAAACATCTGTTTGTTATTGTCAATAACAAAATTTGTAAAACGTTGTCGCTGTCCCATTAGTTGGACATTTAAAATATTTTTTTGCATATTAATAAAAAAGGGAGTGTTGTTTATGGAAAAATATGCAATGTACTTGCGAAAGTCAAGAGCTGACCAGGATAAAACGCTTGAAGATACTTTACGCAGGCATAAGGAAACATTGATAGCATACGCTATCAGTCACGACTTATCTGTACAAGATGTATATGAGGAAGTCGTTTCGGGCGAGAGCTTGTACGCACGCCCGCAGATGTTGAAGCTCCTGGAAGCCGTGAGCTGCAGAGCTTACACGGGAATACTCTGTATGGACATTGACCGCTTGGGGCGTGGCGGAATGAGTGACCAAGGTGTTATTATTGAGACATTGAAGCAGAACGACACTTTAATCGTAACGCCACAGCGAACTTATGACCTAAACGACGAAACGGACGAAAGCAATGTTGAATTTTCAGCATTTTTTGCAAGATACGAATATAAGCAAATAACTAAGCGTATGAAAGCCGGCACGCGGAAATCGGTGCAGGAGGGCTGCTACCTTGCTTGTGCTCCATATGGTTATAGGAACACGAAAGTTAACAAGCACAGCACGCTTGAAATATACGAGCCGGAGGCTAAATATGTAAGAATGATGTTTGACTTATACAACAACGGGTACGGCTGTCAAACTATTGCCGACCGCTTAAATGCCATGGGCGTAAGCCCACACAGGACAGACAAGTGGGGCCGTACTTCTGTTATGTCAATACTTAAAAACTATGCTTATAATGGCAAGGTCGTGTGGGATAAGATAACGCACATCAAGAAAGGCACACGAGGGAACGCTAAGCATATTAGAATATATAACCCACCCGAAAAATGGACGATAACAGAGGGCTTGCACGACGCTATTATTAGCGACGAGCAATGGGAGACGACACAGGGCATTATTAAGGACAGAACACACCCGCCGTCGTTCACCGGCGATATAAAAAACGCCCTCAGCGGACTTGTCTACTGTGGAAATTGCGGAAGCTTAATGTCACGCACCCCGGAGCGGCACCGGAATGGAAAGACCGAAAGTGCCCGCTATCTGTGCTTAAAGAGAAGCTGCATAGCTGGCACTAAATACGAGCTATTGGAAAAAGCTGTTATTAATTCATTGCAAGAGAAATTGAAGAAATATGACAGCTTGAAACAAACCAATCGCATTCAGGAAAATAATTTTGAAGAGCAATTAAAATCTATCGCCGGAAGCATATCAGTTATTAAAAAGCAGCAAAGCAAATTACACGAACTGCTAGAGCGTGAAATATATTCTGTAACAACATTCCTTGACCGCCAGCAAACCTTACAGCTGCAACTAGATACTCTAAACAGTGAGTATGCCGCAGTAAAGAAGCAAGCTGATAGTATTAAAATCGTTGACATAGAGCAGACGAAGCAGAATATATCTGATGTATTAAACTGCTATTGGCAAGCTGATATTTCGACAAGAAACCGATTGTTAAAAACGGTTATTGAAAAAGTTGTTTATTTCAAAGACAAAAAAACAAAGCCCGCCGATTTCACGCTTGAAATCAAATTAAAGCAGGCTTTTCTTTAAGTTGTTTAATTTCCTCTACCTTGCATAGTGTTATTCATAATATTGTGCAAGGTAGAATTTTTTTATTTTTTTCAAAAAAGCGTTGACAA